>ENA-OOWN01000021-OOWN01000021.1-human-gut-metagenome-genome-assembly--contig:-NODE-21-length-140941-cov-15.480211_pt1 | contig 140941 bp, 131 predicted proteins | sample MGYA00241406_ERZ501319 | MGnify/ENA primary metagenome ERZ501319 (study PRJEB25962, sample SAMEA2042734) | human gut metagenome | biome: human gut; feature: human-associated habitat; material... | reverse complement strand
TAGAAGAACATCATATAGATATCTTAACAGGAGAAGATATAGAAGAACCAACATTACACGAAGGACATGTAGGAGATGAATATGACATAAAAGCAAAAGAGTTCTTAAGTTATGTAGTAGCTACAACAGATAAAGATGGAAACAATGTATTACCAGAAAACGCAGCAGGAACGATGACAGAAGAAAAAATAGTAGTAAACTACTACTATAATCAACCAGCAAAAGTAATAGTACACTATGTAGAAAAAGCAACAGGAAAAGAACTAGAGGAAACAAATCCAGAAACAGGAGAACTACAAAATAGCCAAGTAGTAATAGAAGGATTTAACCAAGATAAGTATGAAACAACAGCAAAAGAATTTGAGTATTATAAATTAATCGAAAGTCCAGAAGAGCCAAACGGAACTATGAAAGTAGAAATCTTAAAAGACGAAGAAGGAAACGATATAGTAAATAATACGATAGAATTATATTATTATTACGAAGCTAAGCCATTTAACATAGGAGTAGAAAAAGAAATAACAGGAATAATAGTAAATGGCGAAAGAAGAGCTCCAACAAATGGAAAACTAGAGAAGGTAGAAATTTACAGGAAATCTACAGAAGATACAAGTGTACAAGTAGAATACAAGATAAAAATTATGAACACAGGAGAAGTAAGCGGAAACGCAACAATAGAAGAAAACATTCCAGAAGGAATGAGCCTAGCAAATAATGACGGAACATGGGAAGAACAAGAAGGAAAACTAATAAAGGTAATACCAGAGATAGGAGCAGGAGAAACAAAAGAATATACAGTATTATTAAACTGGGAACAAACTGGAGAGAATATGGGAGAGAAGGCTAATGAAGCAAAATTAGTAGAAACAGGAAATGTACCAGGATTTGTAGATAACAATGATAAGGATAATACATCAACTGCAAATGTAATCATAAGTGTAGAGACAGGAGCACCACTACCAATAGGACTAATAATAGTATTAGTAGCGATGGTAGGCTTAGAAACAGCAACATTAAGATATGCAGTGGTATTAACTAAAAGACAAAAGAAAAAATAAATAAGAAATAAAAGTAATAAAGGGAATCGTAGCTAAATACTACAGATTCCCTTTTATATGTGCTCCAATAATTATGCCACGAAAAGCGTGCACATTTAGGAGTTTGGGAATCTAATTAGACATTCTGTAAACAAACTGAACTTTAAGCTCCGTCCCTAAAGTTCACCTAAAGTTCAAAGTTCACAAAAAATTTAAAAAAATATAAAAACACCTAAAAATCAACAAAAATTAAAAAATAGTGCATTCCTAAAATCTGTAAAAAAATTAGCAAATACTATAGAAATAAACAACAAAAATTTATAGTAACATAAGAAGTATAAGTTTGACATTACGAATTTTTAAATATAAGATATCTTTAACCAAAATAACGATACATAAGACCAAAGAAGGACGTGGGATTATGCACTATGCAGACATAAAAAAGATTGATATAGCAAATGGCGAAGGAGTAAGAGTTTCTTTATTTGTGAGTGGATGTAGACACCATTGCAAAGGATGTTTTAACGAAATAGCTTGGAATTTTAAATATGGCAAAGAGTTTACTCAAGATACAGTCGACGAAATAATACAAGATTTAAACCACGACTATGTAGAGGGACTAAGTTTACTTGGTGGGGAACCACTAGAACCAGAGAACCAAGAAGCATTAGCTAAATTAGTTACAAAAGTAAAAGAAAAGTATCCAAATAAAAACATCTGGTGTTACACAGGTTTCGATTTTGAAAAAGATATTATGCCAGAATGTAAAACATCAGCTGTAACAAAACAGCTTATATCAAATATAGATGTTATAGTAGATGGAAAGTTTGACGAAAGCAAGATGGACAGAAAATTAAAATTTAGAGGTTCATCAAATCAGAGAATTATAGATGTAAAAGAAACATTACACGATAATGCAATAAAAATGGTAAAATTTACCGATTAGCGTATTGACAAGCTAATATTAATTATATATAATAGAGTAGCTATAAAAGTTACGGTGATATTATACACTAATATTACCCAAAACTTATTGGCAAAAATTATAACTTTTGTTTTAGAACAGAACTTTATACAAAAGTTAAAATTTATCCCACAGTTGTAAGAAGCCGGAAGGAGGGGAAAATAATGTCATCAGAAGTTAAGGTAAAAGATGGAAATATAGAAGATGCTTTAAAAAGATTTAAAAGACAATGTGCCAGAAATGGTGTAATCCAAGAAGTTCGTAAAAGAGAGCATTATGAAAAACCTAGTGTTAGAAGAAAGAAAAAATCAGAGGCAGCTAGAAAAAGAAAATTTTAATATAAAATTAGTTAATAAGGTTGGAAATTAGAATAAATCTGATTCCAACCTTTTTGAATATCTAAATAATGACGGGGATTTGAGGACGGTGCTCAAATCCCGAAAAGGAAAAGAAGGAACGTCCAAAATTCCGACGTTTCTAAATCCCAGAAGGAGGAATAGTTATGTTAAAAGAAAAATTATTAGAAGATTTAAAGAATAGTATGAAAGACAAGAATATTGTAAGAAAAAACGTTGTTCAAATGATCAGAGCAGCAATCTTACAAAAAGAAAAAGATGGTGGAGTAGAACTAAAAGATGAAGAAATTATGCAAATAATTGCAAAGGAAGCCAAAACTAGAAAAGATTCTTTACCAGATTACGAGAAAAGTGGTAGAGAAGACCTAATAAATGAAGTAAAAGAAGAAATTGCTATTATAGAAGAATACTTACCAAAACAATTAAGTAAAGAAGAAATAGTTCCAATTGTACAAGAGATAATAAATGAAACAGGTGCAACATCTATAAAAGACATGGGAAAAGTTATGGGACAAGCAAAAGCAAAATTAGGTGTAAGTGCAGATGGTAAAACAATAAGCGAATGTGTAAAAGAATTATTAAATAAATAAAATCGGGATTTAAGGAACGTTCCCAAATCCCGCCGAGGAACGTCCCAAATCCCAGGAAATGCCAAATCCCGGATACCGCAAAAGGAGAAATAATGAAAGAAAAAATAAAGAACCACATAAAAAAACATAAAATTATATATAGTGCATTATTAATATTGTTTTGTTTTTCTGGCTTAATACTTTCTTTTAATAAAATAGAATTAACAGATGAATTGTTCACATTTGCTAATACATATAAATTACATAATGGAGTAAGCTTATACTCAGAAAATAATGTTATAGATACACCATTATTCTTTTATATCGGAAATATATTTTTAAGTGTTTTAGGAGCAAACTTTTTTGTATATAAAATATATGGAATAGTTATTTTTGAGGTTATTTTCTTAATTTCATTAAACATTTTAAGAAAATTAAAAGTGCAAACAGGAAGAGCGGTTGTATATATTCTTTTGATTTTGCTTCCATTTACTAAAACTCTTTTTGTAAATGGTGCAAATTACAGTACATTAGCACTTTTATTTTGGCTACTTGGAATGAATTTTGTTATAAAGAAAGACAAATTTGAGATTAAGCCAATTCAACAAGGTATCATTTCTGCATTAATTTTTGCAACTAAACAAAATATAGGAGTTTATTATTTAATAGCAATAACTTTGTTTACAATCTATAATTACAGGAAAGAGATAAAAATAATATTAAAAAAATTAGTAAGTACATATATAATCTTTGCTTTAATTACAGCAATTTGGTGCATAATACTTGTCTTACAAGGACAATTTATGGATTTTATTAACTATTGTGTTTTAGGAATAGGAGAATTTGCTCAAAATCATTTTGATTTTCAAGATTGGCGAATAATTTTATATGCTATACCAGTGTTTGCATTAGTAGGACTTATTATTGCAAATAGAAAATACGGAATATCACTAGAAACTAAAAATATGAAAGCAACAATATTCTTTTTATGTTTTATGTTTCCAAGTTTATTAATTGGATATCCAATATTTAATGCATATCATATTGAGCTAGCTATGGTTGTTTCGATCGTTTACTGTATGTATATGGCAGAGCAGGTTATTGTATATACTAAAGAAATATTTTTAGTTAAACCGGTAAAAATTGTAATAATAGGTTATATAGTATTTGTACTACTAATAAATGCTTTTTATATAGGTGCTACAATAATAAAAGGGGCTTATAAAACAGATTACGATAATCCATATTTTGGAATGCTTGCTACCGAGGAAATGAAAAATAAGATTAACGAAATAGTAAATTTTGTAGAGTTAAAAGAAGAGAAGAATCAAAAAGTTATAATTTTTTCGGAAGAAGCAAATATTTACCAAATCGTATTAGGAAAGAATTATCAAGATTTAGATTTACCGTTGTTAGGAAATTGGGGATATAATGGAGAAGAAAGAGTGCTTAACAAAATAATGGACTTAAAAGATTCTTTTATATTAATAAAAGATACTAGCAGAACAAACCAAGAATCTGAGAAAATTAAACAATATATAAAGAATAATTATAATAGAACCGGAGAAATTCATGGATTTGAAATTTACTATATAGAATAAAAAAATAAAAATGGTAAAAAATAAAATAAAAAAAGGAGAAATAACATGTCATATAATAAGGTAACTTTAAAGCAAGGAATTACACTTCATAATATTAATACAGCTAAATTTAAAACAAATCTTTGTGCTGTATTTTTAACATTTCCTATAACATATGAAAATGCAACTAAAGATACGTTAATTGCACTAATGCTAAAACGTGGAAGTAAAAACTTAAAGACAAGACAAGAGATAACTAGCAAACTTGCAGAATTATACGGTGCAGAGTTTGACTCTGGAGTGGATAAATCAGGAGATAACCATGTATTAAAATTCTATCTAGAAAGTTTAAATGAAGAGTATTTACCACAAAAAGAAGATTTGCTTCAAAAAAGCGTAGAAACATTATTAGATCTTGTGTTTAATCCAAACATTGAAAATGATGAATTTAATAAAGAGTTCTTAGAACAAGAAAAAAATAACTTAGAGCAAATAATAAATTCGAAAATAGACAATAAAACAATGTATGCATTAAACAGGTGTATAGAAGAAATGTATGAAGGTAAACCATATGGTATTTATAAATATGGATATGTAGAAAAATTAAAAGAAATAACAGCTAAAAACTTATACGAATATTATAAAGAGTTAATAGATACATGTAAGATTGATATTTTTGTTTCTGGAGCAAATAGTGATATAGCAAAAATTTTAGAAAATAATGGTATTGTTAAAGCATTAAAAGAAAGAAATCCAAATCATGTAAAATGTGGATCATTTAGTAATGAAAATAAAGAAAAAATTGTAGAAGAAAAAATGGATGTAGCCCAAGGGAAACTTGTAATTGGGATGGATTTAAAATTAGAAGATGACAAAGGCAAATATGCCGCACAAGTATATAATACTATACTAGGTGGAAGTGCAAGTTCAAAATTATTCCAAAATGTAAGGGAAAAAGCAAGTTTGGCATATACTGTGTCTTCAAATTATATGAAACTAAAATCTAATATTTTTATTAGAGCAGGAATCGAAATAGACAATTATGAAAAGGCTTTAGAAATAATAAAGAAACAATTAGAAGATATGAAAAATGGAGACTTTTCAGACGAAGATATAGCTTTAGCTAAAAGAACAATAATTGCTACAATAAATAATATACAAGAAGAACAAGATATAGAACTTTCATATTACTACGGACAAGAACTATCAGACAGAACAATGACAATAGAAGAGTATAAAAATAATATAGAGCAAATATCAAGGGAAGATATTAATACTGTAGCAAATAGCCTTAATATAAATACAATCTATTTTTTAAGAAACTAGGAGGGTATAATGAGAATATTAGAAAACAAAACAGTAAAGGAAAAAGCATATTTCGAAGAACTTGAAAATGGTCTTAAAGTTATTATTATCCCTAAGGAAAATACAAATAAAAAGATGGCAATAATAGGTACAAAATTTGGTTCAATAGATAATCACTTTATAAATCCTAAAACAAACGAGGAAGAAGTAATACCCGATGGAGTTGCACATTTTTTAGAGCATAAAATGTTTGAACAAGCCAACGGAACTAACAGCTTAGACACATTAACAGCAATTGGTGCAGAAGCGAATGCATATACAACAAATGATCATACAGCATATTATTTTGAAACAATCGATAATTTTGAACCAGCATTTAAAGAATTGTTGGACTATGTGTTTCACCCTTATTATACAGATGAAAATGTAGAAAAGGAAAAGGGGATAATAGCACAAGAAATAAAGATGTATGATGATGACCCTATATCTAAAGTATTTTTAAATTCGTTACAGTGTATGTATAATAGTTGCCCAGTACGTATAGATGTTGCTGGAACAGTAGAATCTATTAATAAAATTACTAAAGATACTTTATATAACTGTTATAATACTTTTTATCATCCATCAAATATGATTCTAGCAGTATGTGGAAACTTTGAACCGAAATATATTTTGAACCTAATAAAAGAAAATATGGAACATTTCGATAAACAAGGAAAAATACAACGTATTTATCCAACTGAAAAAAGTGGAATTTTCCAAAAGGAAAGAATAGAAGAAATGGAAGTTAGTATTCCTGCTTTTGTAATCGGTATAAAAGATGAGGTAGAGGATACTGATATTATAAAGAAAGAATTAATATTAAACATAATTTTGAACTGTATATTTGACGAAAATTCAAAATTATTTAAAGAATTGTATGAAGAAGGATTAATAATAACAGAGCCAGATTTAGAATATGAATATTCTAATATATATTCACATATGAGTATATTTGCTTCTTCAAAGGATCCAGAAACTGTTTATAATAAATTTAAACAGGCAGTAAAAGAAGCAATATCAAGTGGAATAAGTGAAAAAGACTTTAATAGAACTAAAAATAAAATATATGGTAGATTAATAACTTCATACAACAGCCCAGCTCAAATAGCTAGAATCTTTATGAGAGATTACCTAAATGATATTATTACTTTTGATTATATAGAAAAGTGGAAAGAAATAACATTAAATGATGTTAATGAGATGCTAAAAAATAAATTTAAAGAAGAAAAAATGGTTTTATCTGTTATAAAACCAAAAAAATAAAATCGTATATAATAATAGAAAAAGAAGAATTTTGTATCTTCTTTTTTTATTTTGCAAAAAAAATAAAAAAAGAGTCAGACGAAAGTCTTAAAATATACGGAAAAATAGGAATATTTGATTGAAAGTATTGTAAAAATATGGTAGCATAAAAATATACAAAAGAAAAAAATAAAAAAAGGAGTGGTTTAGATGTTAAATGAGGAAATTTGCAAAGTGAGGGACAAATTAAATAAAAGTATAGAAAAAAACGTTGATTATGCGATTATTTATAAAATAAGTGTAGAATTAGATATATTAATAGCAAAATATTATAACGAAGAATTTATAGAAGTCAAAAAAGCCTAAAATATTACAGCGAATTTACATTTTCTTTAAAAAAATAAAACATATTGCAAAGAAAAAATAAATGTTGTATAATAAATTTATGTATTAGTATTAAATAATAAAAATAAGAGGAGGAAAAGTGCAATGAAGATTTCAAAGAAAATGGCACAAGTAATGACAGTATTAACTGTAGTATTAGGAATTTTATTTGCAACATCAATGGTTTTTGCTGCAGGTTATGATATACCTTCTGCTAAAGCTTCAGGTGCAGATAATGCATTAGGAAACATTGGTGGTATGGTGCTTTCAGTAGCACAAATAATTGGTACAGCAGTTGCTGTTATTATGCTTATAGTATTAGCTATTAAATATATTTCAGCTGCACCAAATGATAAAGCAGAAATTAAAAAACATGCTGTTGTATATATTGTAGGAGCTATCGTATTATTTGCTGCTTCAGCATTGTTAGGAATAGTAAAGAATTTCGCAACTGGAATATCTTCAACCTAGTAGTGGTGATGAAAAATGAAAAAAAATATAATAAAAATTTTAACTATTATATTAATGTTGTTTATGCTAGCTAATATAACTGGTTTTGTATATGCAGACGAGATAAATCCTGGTGATTTTTCTGGTATATATACAAAGACTGGTGTATCAGACTTGGATGACAAAACTGGAAAGATTCTTAATGTTGTGCAAATTGTAGGAACCTCGGTTTCTTTAGTTGCATTATTGGTATTAGGAATGAGATATATGTTGTCTAGCCCAAATGAAAAAGCTACCATAAAAGAAAAATTAATACCTTATGTTATAGGTACAATAATTTTCTTTGCGGCATCAAACCTTGTAGCAATAGTTATAAGATTTGCCGAGCAACTACCTAGCAGTTAAAAGATTATAGGTTTTAAAAATCCTAAATGTTAAATAAGATTTTCTTGTTTAGCATTTAGGATTTTTGTTGTTAAATTGTGAGAACAAAATAAGTATGTTTTATCTGTTAAAAAGCAGTTTTATTACGATAAACAAAGAATTATTTCGATTTAAATAATTTTGCCTTAGGGATATAAGAAATTAAACAAAAAATTACCACAAAAAAAGAATGTAAAAAATTTTACAAAAATAAGACATTTAGTCGGAATTTATTGCAAAATATAGGTAGATAAAGTATAATTAAATATAAGTATAAGTTGGGGGAAAAGGAGTGTTAATAGTGAGAAAATCAACGTTTTTTGTTATGAATTTATTAATTGTATTAGCAATAATATTTATTCCCGTTACAACGTTTGCTGCAGATAAAGTAAAAACTTGGGACGAGCTTGTTCAAGATGCAGATACGTTTATAAACAAAGGAAAAGAAAAAGATGTTATTAACAGTAGTGATGTAGCAACAACAATTATGCCAATTGCACAAGCATTAGTAGCTGTTGCAGCAGGTGTTTTAGTAGTTGTAACATGTATAATGGGTGTTAAATATGCAACAGCAACTAGCCCAGATACTCAAGCAAAATTAAAGAAACAATTAGTAGGTTTGGTTGTATCAATTGTAGTAGTATTTGGAGCACATGCTATTTGGACAATCGTATACAATTTCATGAAAGATTTCTAAAAATAAAGTATATAAAAGGTTGTAGAACTAGAACAAAGGAGGAATAAAAATGGGTACTTATTATGTTCCAAGAAATTATAAGGGTGAGTCAAGAATATTATATATTTTTACTGCTAAATCTTTAATTACTACTGGTGTAGGAGCTCTTATAGGTTCAGTATTTTTTGTTATATTTGGAATGATACTAAATTATAAAATGGTAGGTTTTATAATAATGGGAATATTTGGAGTATTAGGCTGGATATATGGTGCTGTAAAGATACCTACAATAGCAGGAATTGCAGTAACAAAAAAAGTTGGTGGCGAATCACTAGATGAAATTATAAATAGATATATAAAATTTAAAGCAAAGAGACGTATCTATTCATATGCAGATACAAAGATTGCTGATGAAGAAGAAGATACAAAGGAGGAACAATAATATGGATAGTATTATAATGGGGTTAAACATAATGCTTATAGTATTAGTTGTAATAATAATTGGACTAATAGTAGCGTATTATTTTTTAGTATACAAAAGCAAAGTAAATACAGAAGAAAGAGATAAAGCAAAGGAAATAAAAACAGCCAACAAAGAATTTAATGGAATACCTAGAGAAACTACAGATAAGATATTAGATTTTGACGAAATTAAAGATGATATGATCATAAGAAAAAATGGTCAACAATATATCATGGTAATTCAATGTAAAGGTATAAATTACGATCTACTATCTGAAGAAGAAAAAGAATCTGTAGAAAGAGGTTTCGTTGAATTCTTAAATACTATCAGATTTCCAATCCAATTATATGTACAAACAAGAAGCTTAAATTTAAGAAAAACAATAGATGCATATAAAGAGAAAGTTAATGTAATTGCAGATGAGATAAAGAGCTTACAAAAACAAAGAGCAGAATATTTAAGAACAGGAAATCAAAAACAAGTAGAAATGACAGACTTCGAAATAAGAAGAAAAGAAAATGTTTTAGAATATGGTCAAGACATTTCAAATTATATTGGAAGAATGAGTTTTAACCAAAACGTATTACAACAAAAAACATATGTTGTAGTTTCTTATTTTAAGAGTGAGTTAGGAAATATTGCTAATTACTCTAAAGATGAAATTATAAATATGGTATTTACAGAATTATATACAAGAGCAGAAACATTAATAAGAAGTTTAGGAAGTGCCCAAGTTTCTGGTAGAATATTAGATTCAGAAGAATTAACAGAATTATTATATATAGCATACAACAGAGATGAAGAACAAATTTATCAATTAGATAGAGCTTTAGATGCACAATATGATGCACTATATTCTACATCAAAAGATGTATTACAAAAACAAAGAGACAGAATAGACAAACAAATAGATGATATGGCTGTTGATTTAGCTTCTGACAGCTTACTAGAGGCAGATAACATATTAAAAGACAGAGAAAAATTAAATAACGAATTAAGAGAAAGAACAATCGAAATAATTGAAGAATACAAAAATCAATTAAGCCCAGATTTATATAACGAAACAAAGAAGATAATAGAAGAGAAAACTGAGCAAGAAGAAAAAGAAAACAAAAAAGAAGAAAGTAAGACTGAAAAAACTGAAGATAAAACAAATCCAACAGAAGCGAAAAAGAAAGCAACAAGAGGCAGACCTAAAAAAGCGGATAAATAAAAAGGATTGGAGGAAAGTTTTAAATGAAAAATAAGAATGTAGAAGAAAAAGAGAATGTTGTAGAAGTACCAAAGGGAGTGCTTAGTAAAAATGCTAAAGGAATAAAAGATTTAATTGCTCCTGCTGGAATAGACTTTTCAAATATAAACCATGTAGAAATAGTTTCTACAAAAACAAGATATGCAAGAAGTATGATAGTTGCTAATATTCCTAGAATGTGTACATTCCCAGAATTTTTAAGAAGCATGTATACATTTGGAGATATAAATACATCAGTATTTATTTCACCAGTAAGTGAGAGCTCATCACAAACAGACTTGAATAGAACAATTAATGAGCTAGAAGCAGAAAGACTTGTTGCTATAGACAGAGGAGATATTAACCGTGAAAGAATTTTGGCACAAAAAAGAATAGAGGCTGAAGATTTAAGAGACCAGATAGCAAGTGGATTTAACAAGTTATATGAATCTACAATAGTTTGTACTCTATTTGCATATAGCTTAGAAGATCTAGACAAAGAAACAGAATTGTTAGCTTCTGAAATGTCAAAAACATTAATTGATGTAAAACCAGCATGGGCAATTCAAGAAGAAGCTTTTAGAACTAACTTACCATTTAATGAAAATACAATAAAAAAGGCTCATAATTTTGATAGAAATTCAATGGCAACTGTTTTCCCATTTTTCTCATCAGAGGTTGGACACGAAAATGGTATTCCAATTGGATTTGATAAACAAACAGGATTACCAATATTGTTTGATAACTTTAGCTCTACACTTACAAACTATAACCTAGTTATATTCGGTAAGTCTGGTGCTGGTAAAGGTGTTACTATAAAAACAATTACAGCAAGATCATCTGTTTTAATGGGAATAGAAAGTTTAGCACTAGATGCTGAAGGTGAGTATGGTGTTGTTGCAGATGCTTTAGGTGGAGTTAATGTAACTATAAGCCCAAACTCTAATACAATAATCAACTTATTCGATATAGAACCAGAAACAGTAAAAGATGAAATAACAGGAAGAGAAAGAGTAGTTTTAAATATAGAAAATAAAGTAGAGGACGTTACACAAGCTTTACTTACAATGGCAAGAGGTAGTACAAGAAGTGAAGAAGTAAACGAACTTACAAAACAAATTATTGCAGAATCTGTTGCAGAAGAATATGAATCTAGAGGAATTACAGATGATATAAATAGTTTGTATGAAGAAAATGATCAAACAAAGAGATTCTCTAAGAACTATATAGGAAGAGTTAAGAAAGAAATGCCAACAATAGGTTCTTGGTTTAAGAGAATTTTAAGAAAAGGTCAAGAAAATGAAAACCCAGACTATAGATTCCATTACAGTTACTTATCAAAAGTTATGAAACAATATGTAAGAGAATACAATGGTCAAATGGCATATTTTGATGGACAATCAACATTCGAATTATTAGATGGAACACCATTTATAAATCTTGACATATCACAACTAGAGGAAAGATTTGCAAGACCACTTGCACAACAAATCTTACTTTCTTGGATTTGGGAAAAATATGTTAAGAAAAATAGTGAAGATAAAGAAAAAGCAGCAAAGAAAAGAGTTCTTATTGATGAAGCTTGGATGTTGCTTCCATATCCAGAAGCTGTAGATTTCTTAAATACAATGGCAAGACGTGCTAGAAAGAGAAATGTTTCACTAGCTGTTATGTCACAAAAATTCCAAGATTTCTACGAGAAACCAGAAGCACAAGCTGTTTTAACATCATCAGATACAAAATTATTCTTAGCACAAGACAAATCAGAAATTCCATACATAAAAGAAGTATTTAAGCTAAGTGAAGGTGAAGCTGCATTCTTAACAACTTGTAACAGAGGTGAAGGATTACTAAAAGTTGGTTCAGATACAGCAATAATTTCTATAAGACCAACTAAGAAAGAATTTGAATTCGTAGAAACAAATGTTAACAAAATTAAATTAATACAAGAACAAAAACAAAAAGAAGAACAAAGAAATAACTCACAATCATAAATAAGAGGGAGAATAAATGATTAAAAAAGTAGGTTTAATAATTATAGCTATTGTAACAATATTTAATTTAATATTACCAATACAAACAGCCTATGCAGCAGAAACAAAAAAAGAAAATGTTAATGAAGTTATGGGAGGAATCTCTAACGAATCTGCGGATAGTCTTATGAACGATGGTAAAACAACAGCAAACCCAGAAGGTGGTTCATCTAAACACAAAGTATCACCAGAACCTAGTATGGGTGGTGCTACAGCAAGTGCAGTTGCAAAGCTAATTAATATTATACCTACTTTAGTTAGTAGTTTACTAAATTCAGTTGTAAATTCACAACAAATTAATAGTTCAGGAACATTGGAATTTACTATACAAGATTTGCTAGAAGGAAAATATGATATGTTTAGCATTGACTTTTTCGGAAATGTTAACGAAACAAAAAAAGTAACAGGAATGCTAACTCAAAATATTGTAATTTGGTATAGTGCAATGCGAAACTTAGCAATTGGAATAACTCTTTTAGTATTAGTATATGTAGGAATAAGAATGGCAATTTCTACTGTTGCAGATGAAAAAGCCAAATATCAAAAAATGCTTATAGCTTGGGTAAAAGGTTTTTGTATGATATTTGTACTTATATATATTATTATGATAGCAATAAATATATCTAATGGAATTGTAGAGTTAGTACCAAAAAGCACAGAAAATCTAGAAAAAACACTAATGTATGGTAATGGTACAATACAGAATCCACAAAAAGATTCAATAGCAGAAAAGATGGCTACTTTAAAGGGATGGAATTATGTAGCAATTTGTATTTTATATTGGGTAATAGTATATTACCAATTAAAATTCTTTATATTATATTTTAAGAGGGTTTTATCGGTTGGCTTTTTAATAATTATCTCACCATTAATCTCTATAACATATCCTATAGATAGTATTGGTGATGAAAAAGCACAAGGTTACCAAAGATGGTTAAAAGAAATACTTATAAATATATTTATTCAGCCATTGCATCTAGTACTTTATTCTATATTCATAACTTCAGCAGGTGCAATAGCAACAGTAGCACCATTATTTGCAGCAATATTCCTTGTAGGTCTATCTAGAGGAGAGAAAATTGTAAAGAATATCTTTGGAATTAGAGGTGCACAATCAATTAGCTCATTAGGTGGAATCCATTTAATGCATAGAGCATAGAAGGTGTTAGTATGAAGAAAAATGTTAAAAAGAAAATGAATAAGAAGAAAAAGAAAATTATAATAATTACTACCTTAGTTGTACTATTTTTTGTAATACTAATAGTTTTGCTAAAAATTAGCGAGAATAAGCCAATTAATTCTAAAGATGAGGCTAATTCTTTACAAAGCATAGTAGAATTTTGCGAATGTAAATTTATATCTAGCAGGGAATCAGAAGTAGATGGATATTCATTAGATATTTATTTGGAATTTAAATATGATACATATCAAGATGGAGAATCTAAACAACCTTACTATGATGTAACTATAGAAGGAATTTGCGAATTCTTAAAATATAATAGTATAAGATTAATTGATGAATCCAGAGGGCTTACTATTAGAGTAGATACTAATTCTACTTCAATTACTAAAAAATATTTTAATGATGTAGAGGAGTCTGAATATTTTAGTAAGCTATTATCACAAATTAATCTAGAAAATGAGAGTACATTCAAAGAAACAGATTTTGATGTAACAAGCGAATTACAAACACTTATAAATAATGAATGGAAAACAGAAAATATAAATTTTGGACAAAAAACTAGTACATTTAGAAACTATGGTATCTATTTTGATAATGGATATAGAATAAGAAATATTAATGGAAAAGTTTTTAATATAGTATTTACAAATAAATTTCAAAAAGGAGTTATAGACGACATTAAAGTAGGAGATAGCTTCGACAAAATAAAACAATCATTAGGTGATAATTATATAGAGAAAAATGGAATATTAGAATATATGGGTAAAGATTTATATGTATGTTTTTCTTCTAACGAAATTTCAATATATCCAAGAATTACATATAATTATACTCAATTCGAGAAATTAGTAGAAAGATATAACGAAGATAAAGATTTTAACTCATTTATGAACAGCCTAACAAGCTTATGGCCAGATTATTCTTTATACAGATATGATACAAGTTATTGTGAAATCTGGTATCCATTAAAAGGAATAAAGATATACAACAGTAGAACAAGTATGGAAGGCATACAAGTTTATCAAGAATATAGTGGTTCATTTAAAGATGAACATAAAGATTACCATCAATTATATTATAAGACAAATGAAAGCTTGATTATAGAACAAGAGAAAAACAGAATACTTTTAGAAACAGATAGGGCAGATGTAACAGATGGAAGTTATAAGAGCACAAAGTATGTAATGAAAGCAGATTTTAACGAAGACAATAAAGCATATAATATTGCATTTTTCTCTATAGATAAAAGTAATCCTGATAGTGAATTAAGTAAAAATATATATGCAAGTAAAACATATTGGTACGATGATGACAATTTAATATATAGCATAGCTCACCAAGGAATATACATGTACAATGCAACAACTAGAGAAACAAAAACAATAACAGCAGGAACAGATAACTATGATATAACAAATTTTGATTATGCAAATAAAACACTAACATATGATGGAAAAGATGTAAAAATAGAAATATAAAGAAAGGAGAAGATGATGAACAAAATAAAGAAATTCTTTAAAAATATAATAGTTTCATTTTTAATATTTTATATAATAATAGCTAACACATCATCTTCTTATGCAAGAAATTTTGATGATGCTGCTAGGGCATTTCTTGCAGAGCAAACAGAGAATTTTATTAATACATACACCGGAGATTCTGTATATAGTTTAACGGTTTTACCTGCTAATTTCGTTGGTACTACATTCCATTCATGTTGTACATCTGGTATTGCATATGTATATAATGCTTTCTTAGGTTTAAATATATATAATCTTGGATTTAGTGACTTGGCAGTTACCAACTTAACATCATTACAAAATGAAAACTGGACAGAAGTGCCTTTGTCACAATCTAGACCAGGTGATATCTTAGTAAGAGATGGACATGCCGAAATGGTTGCAACAGACGGAGGAGCAACACACTTTAACTTTGGTAGTGGTAGAACAAATGCAAACATGAATATTCACGGAGGTTCTGATTCATTTACTAAAGTATTTAGTCTTAATGAAAATGTACAAGTTACACCTTCTGGAACTGTACCAAATACTCCAAACAGTTTGGAAGAAGAAGACAATGCTACAGAAGATCCAGCAGATGAATTTTACTATCAAGGTTTGGCACAAGGTTCATTTTCCGGTACAAGTAGTGTAGGTAACATATTAGCATGGTTATTTAACTTACTTTCTCAACTAGTAGATTACATAGTAGGATTTTTAACTATGATAATAAAAGTTGTTATTATAGGTTGGGCCAATATTTTTGTTAATATAGTTACAGATGCATTAGATGCAATTACAGGTGAAGCAGTAGAAGCTCCAGTACAAGATGAAGGGGAGGCAGATGGAAATTCTGTAACTAATACTACTACGAATACAACAACTGGCGGAGATACAACAGATACATATGAAACACAATCTATCTTAGACAATGATAATTTATATACACCAACATCAACAGAGTTACAACCAGAAGGTGATGACAAATTAACTGTTGATAAGATTATATTTAACCAAGTACCTTTATTAGATGTTAACGTATTTACAGATACAGCAGCAGGTTATACATTAAAAGAAGATTCATCTTTATTAATCATAAGAGATAGTGTTGCAACATGGTACTATATAATACGTAATGTTACAATAGCAGTAATGCTAGTAATACTGATATATGTAGGAATAAGAATGGCACTTTCTACAATAGCATCAGAAAAAGCACAATATCAAAGAATGCTTGTAAGTTGGCTAGTAGGATTCATAATAATATTTGTAATACATTATTTCTTATTATTAGTATTAAATATAAATTCTACAATTTTAGGATGGATAACAGGAGCTCAAGACAATTTGGGCTATGAAGATAGTATTTATGAAACAGTAAGAACAAAAGCATATGAAATAAAATTCTCATCTGGTATGGTTGGAACTATTTTGTATATTGTTTTAATTATCTTAATGCTAAAATTTTTATATATTTATTTAAAGAGATTTTTAGCGGTTTGTATACTTATAGTTATGGCACCAATGATGGGAGCAAGTTATGCAATATCTAAAGTTAGAACAGGAAAAGCGAAAGCATTTACACGTTGGATGAAAGATTATACATTACTGGTTTTAATACAAAGTGTACATGCACTGATTTATACATGTTTTGTAACTGTAGTGCTACAGCTTACAAATGAATCTATAGCTGGAATTGTATTAGCACTAATTGTTATGAACTTTATGCTAAAGGCTTCAGATATATTTACAGGTATATTTAGTATGGTTGGAGACAAAGATGGTGGTTCTAGATCTTTAGGAACTATTCTAGCATCTGATCCAAAATCTGAAATATATGAAAAATTATTTGTGGCTAGAGCTGCAGGTAATATGGTAAAAGGATTTGCAGCTGGAGCAGTAGAATTTGGAAAAGATTTAAAATCTTCATTAGCAACAGGAACTGACAGGAAAAAACAAGTACAAGCACAAGCTTTAGGAATTGGAAATTTAGGTAAAAAGGCTTTAGGACAAAGCTGGGGAGGAATTAAGAATATAGATGCTGCAACAGGACAATATGTTCCAAAAGGAAAAGCAGAAAAACTCTCTTCACTTTCTGCAGATTTAACTAATGCAGAAAAACAATCTAAAGATAAGAAGAAAAAAGAAAGAAAGAAATTTTTATCAGATTTGCAGTCTACACATAATAATAGAATGATGAATGCTTTAAAATTGGCTACAGCATTTCCTTTAATGGGAGTGTCTGGATATGCAGGTGTGGGTGCATCTAATTTAGTTACAGCATCAGCTGATTCTATAGCAAATTCTGTAAGTAAAAGAAGCTTGAAAAATAAACAAAATACTAAGAAGTATAAGTTTACAGCTCCAATTCGAATGGCAGGAACAATAGCTGGTGGACCAGTATTAGCAGGAGCAAAAGGTATAAAAGATTCTGTAAAAGATGGAGTTAAGACTGGTGGAAAAATTCAAGATGCATACGAAAGCAGAATGTCACAAATAGGACAAGCAAAAGATGCTGAATCTAAGATTATTGATTTATATACAAGTGGTAGAAAGTCTAAGGAGTCAGAACTTAAGTCTAGAACTGGAAAAGATGATAAGGTAGTAAAAGCACTAGCTAAGACATCTTATGACAGATCATACCAAAGAACAGTAGATAATGTCTTTGAAGTATCTGATATAGTAGATGAAAGAGTTGATAGAGAGAAACATTTACAACCATATAAGGATAGTTTAGGCATTGACGAAAAGAGTATTGGAAAAAATAGTATTGATACAATAAAAACAAAAGTAAAAAATAGTGCTAGAAATAATATTTCAGACAAAATAAGAGAGAAGTATGAAAGAGAAAATAATTATCATATAGATGAAGCAACAGAAAAAAAGATAAAAGATGAAACAGAAGAAAGATTAGCAGAATTTATGAAAGATTTGGACAAAGAGATAGATGACAACACAGTTAAAGATGAAAGTTTAGCTAATGACCCAACAGTTATTAAAGGTGATAGATTTGATTATTCAGAGACAATAAATGCAGATACATTAAAATCAACTATTGAAGATATGATGAAAAAGCACGATGCAGATAAAAAAGTAGATGACGGAATGGAAGAATTAAGAGATCAAATGCAACGATTACAAAGAATAGACAGAGAGTATGCTAACTCTGATGTAAACAAAGATAAAACATATTTGTATAGAGCAGGAACAGACATCCGTCAAGCAGATGAAAGCAAAACAAATCTAAAAAATGTACTATCAAGTTTAACCTTTAGAAATATAGATATAGATGGGGGAAGGAGATAACATGAAAAGGAGTTTATTCAAAATACTAACGATTGCAATATGTATAGTTACCATGTTAAACGTCGTGCTACCAAGTGTTAATTATGTTGTATATGCGGATGACACAAATACAACAGAAGCCCAAAAGGAAGAAACTAGAGCTACAGAGGGATATGAAAGTGGCTTTGGACAAATAATGGATGGTATAGCAGGTTTACTTACTTGGCCATTAAGAATGTTAATTTTAGCATTTGGGTATGCGGTAAGGCTGGTAATTGGAGGAATTGCATCAATAGCAGGAGGAGAATTTAATCTTAATATTAGTCCAAATGATATTCTATTTGACAAGCTGGAAATTACAGACGTAAACTTCTTTAATTTCGATAATAGTTTAAGTGATGGAGTATTAACAATTAGGAAAAATATTGCAATTTGGTATTATGCATTAAGAAATCTAGCAATAGGAATTTTGCTTGCAATATTAATATATGTAGGAATAAGAATGGCTATTTCTACAGTTGCCTCTGAAGAAGCGAAATATAAAGTAATGTTAAAAGATTGGCTAGTAAGCTTTGTATTAGTATTTTTAATGCAATACATAATTGCTTTTACATTAAATGCAAATAATGCATTAGTTAGCATTATGGAAAAAGCAATGACGAATGCAACAGACAACTCGATTTTTGCCGATATAATGGATACATTTGCTCTGCAGGGAGCAGATCCATTATCATTTACAATGGGATTTGGTTCTGCAATAGCGTTTTGTATATTAGTAGGTATTACATTATCCTTCTTAGTATTCTATATAAAACGTATGCTTACACTAGCATTTTTGGTTATAATTTCACCAATTGTAACAATAACTTATTCTATAGATAAGATGGGAGATAACCAATCACAAGCATTAAATAAATGGGTTAAAGAGTTTGTATACACTGTTTTGATACAACCATTCCAGTGTTTAATATATATAGTATTTGCAACGACAGCATTAACATTAATGCAGGATAGGACATTGGGTGCAGCTATATTAGGATGTATAATGTTATTATTTATACACCAAGCAGAACATATAGTAAGAGGAATATTCAGTTTCGAACATGCTCACAACTTAGGAGATACATTCATGACATTAGCTCTTGTTAAATCATTAGGAAATAGTTTAAGTAAAGTTGGAAAAGCAGCTGCTGGTGGAGCAGGAGGTGCAGCAGGAAGGGCAGCAGGAGCAGCTCCAGCTGCTGCTGGAACACAAGCACCTAGACAAAGTAATCAAGCTAGAAATATTACTAAATCTAACAAACAAATTTCGAAAGGATTTAGAAAAGGTAACAAGCCACCTTCTAAGTTAAGTAGAGCAAAAGAAGGAGCAATAAAACTTGCAAATACGAAAGCTGGAAGAATATTAACAGCTTTACCAAAAGCTTCAATAAAGGCAGCAGCAAAATATGCAGCTCCAATAGCATTTACTGCGATGGGAGCTGGCGCAGCTGGAACTCAAGGTGCTATTCTTGGATATCAAATGGGACAAGGCGTATATACTGCTGGAAAATCTATGAGACAAGGAATACAACAAAAAATGGATGCTAAAACAGCTGCAAGAACACAAGTTGGTCAAGCATATAATAATTATGTACATGCACAAGGATTAGAAAATGATCCAAATGCAGCTAGATTAGAATATAATAGAATTGCAAGAGATGTTTTAAATGGAAAAGATGTAAACTCTTTTGCAGCAGAAGATCAACAATTAGCGCAAAGTTTATCACAATTTAAGAATACATTTGAACAAATGGGAGTATCTCAACAAAATATTGCAAAAGATATGGAAAAAACTTTAATGAAAATGCAGGATTTACAAGCAAGACAAAATAATAATAATCCTTAATAGTTAAAAGATAGGAAGGAGCGAAGATGAGCTTTATAGATACTAGATTAAAAATAAGACGTTTTTTTAAGAAATATAAAAAAATAATCATATTTATTGTTATATTATGGGCAATAATTTTTGTAGTAAATTATATATTGAAAAATATGCCAAAAGAAGAAATTCCTGAAACAACATACGAACCTAATGTATCTGTTATGGCAGAAGATGAAGTACCAAGTAAATGGCACGAAACAATAGAAAGTACTATAGAAACATTTGTACAAAGATGTAATAATAAAGAGTATGAAGCAGCATATAACATGCTTTCAGATGACTGTAAAGCAGAGGTATATCCAACATTAAGCTCTTTCCAAGAATTTGTAGATGCGAAATTTAAAGAGAAAAGGGCATATAGTATTCAGAATTTTTCAAATGTAGGTAAACAATATATATATGATGTAAATCTTATGGAAGATTTAATGGCAACAGGACTTACAGGAAAAGAATATTATTTCGATGAAGAAAAATTTGTATTTACAGAAGATGACGATTCTTTAAAACTTGCAATAGATGGTTTTGTTAGAAAGACAGACTTGAATGTATTTGCAGAAGATGAGAATTTAAAAATAAATATAGATAGCAAAAATGTATTTTATGATCACGAAACATATAAAGTTACTTTAACTAATAGGTCTGAGCATCCAATTGTAATAGCTGATGGAAGCTCTAACAATGAAGTTGTTTTAAATACAGGAGAAGATGATAGAAACGAGAGAAATGTAGGAACTTATGGAATAGTTTTACAACCAGGAGAAAATAAAAGTTATACTTTTGTATTTACTAAATATTGCGATGATGGAAATGCTCCACAATATATGATGCTTAATAACATTAGAGTATTGCAATCATATTCTGGAAATGAAAATACGAAACAAGCTGAATTAGACAATGCGATTAGAATATATAGTTTAAGAATTAATTTCCATACTGCAGAGTAGAGGTGGTGAGATTTTGGGAGACGATAATCAAAACTTAAATGATACAACACAAACTAATCAATCTTCAAGTGGTGAAAAAATAGAAAAAGCTGGAAATGCTGCAGCAGGTGCTGTAAAAAAAGGAAAATTTTTGGCAAAGGTTATAAAAAGTTTAAAAGGTTTAGGTGCTTTAGGTGTAGCAGGTATTGTGATTATAATAGTTATTATAGCAATTATTGTAATAGTAGGAATTGTAGGTTTCTTCTTAGAGATGCCAGGTCTTATAACTAATAAGGTTTCAGATATTGCAACAGCTTTTTGTACAGAACTAAAAACATTTTATGAAGGTAACTCTGCTAGGTTTGGTAGTGAACCACAAAAAGAACTTGCAGAATACTTAACCAACATGGGCTATACACCTTATGAATTTGGATTTGGTAGATATACTGATGAAGATGGAAATTACATAGAAGACGGAGACTCTGATGACTCAACGATGAATAGTAAGTATTTAAATGCATATTTAACAGCAGATTACAATACTTATGTGCCATATGAAAAATTTAAGGCTGGAGTTTCAAAAGTACTTAATGTTATAGGACATGCTGTTGGCTATGTACTGGGAATGGAAACAGAAAAAGACACTGGAGAACCACAATTTGGTATGCTACATTTTGACTCAGGATTGTATGAGAATGCAGATGGACATGACTTAAATGCTAAAAAAATGGGATTTTTAGATAGTGTTGATGCAAATGTTGAAGCTAAAACATTGACATTTACCGTTTGGGAATCTGTATTTACACGTTCATATTATACATATAATATGGAAGGATGGACTGCAAGATATGGTAAGCCACTAGAATTATCATTAACATTACATTTAGCAACAATGGCGCCAGATTTAGTGTATAGATTTGACATGGATGCAGAGGAAAATACAGAGATACATATTGGCACAACAAAAAGCAAAGTTAGAATAAAGTTTGAATATCATGTTAATAATGTTCCAGAAGAAGGAACAAATTTTGCTGGAGTAGATGAATCATTAGCTGATATAGATAATCATATTCAAGGAGATGATCATACTTTAACAGTAGAAGATTTACAAACTTTAAAAGATTACTTAGATAATCATGACAATTCAGAGATGATTGAAAGAATAGATGCTGGTTATTCAAATTTAAAAGCGTTTATTGACTCTTCTATAGATACCGCAAATAATAGACATTATTTAGAGATTAATGAAACAATACTTCAAACTTACGATGCCCCAGATCAAGCCGCTTGGTGGAATGATGAAGAATCTATAGAATATATGTTTAATGATGGTGGTGGATTTTTTAATGATCAAAAATCAATTATGGATTCTTCTATTAAAAAAATAAAAGAGCAACATCCAGATGCTGAATTTTATACAGATGAAGTTGGTAAATCGTATTCTGAGATTGTTGGAAAAACAGTTCATTCTGTGGAAGATTCCACAGGAACCTATGAAGATGGCGCAACAACAGGTATTATGAATGAATTCTATTTAAAGTATAGTGAAGCTAAGAGTGATGGGGAGTTTACAGAAGATGAGCAAAATGAAGTATATGAATTTTTACAGGATAAACTAGAGGAATTATTGCCACATGTAGAATCAGATATTCAAAAAATTAAAGAACTTAATAATGAAACGGAAGAGAGCTTAAAAGATTTTAATGCAGAACTAGAAAAAATAGGATTAACAGAAACTGCAATAAATGACGCAATTGACTATAATAATGATAAAGGTACAGGAGAAGGAACTGAAATAGAAAGAGTTCAGCCATATATAAAAGAAGTAAAAAAACATTGGTATAGAGATGTAATATTTTATAATGAAGATCTTGATATTGATGTATATGATGTTAGCCAGAGTGAAGCAACATATGAAAACATATTTAACCCGGTACAACAATCAGATGATAGTTCTTTAGCACCAAACGACAAAGGTGCATTCTATACAATAGAGACTGTTAGTGCAGGAGGAGAATTAGTACAAGTAGAAGATGCTGTAAGAGGTGCTGTTAATGAACATACAAAAGAATTATTTGTTGGTACAGCAGATAGACCTGCTAAATACTTTATATATGATGGAAGTACAAAAACAGCAGAGAAAATAGATGAATTAAGAAAAGTATATGATGATGCATATTCTGCTTCTTGGGATTTGATACAAAGTGACCAACTAGCAAGACAAGCAGCAGAAGATGCAGTAGAAGCAAAAGAAGCACAAGACGGAACAGACTTCTATAAGGAAGTTAATGTTAGACAAAATGCGCTTTCAGCATTCTCTATACTAGAAAATTCTAAAACAGAAGATTCAGAGTATATCTTAAGGGATTTAAAGAAATTATTTGTAGAATTAGGCTATTTTACAAAGGATGACTTAAGAGAAGACGATACACATGTTTTCCAATGGCCAATTAGTGGATATATTAATACATATTGGCCACAAAGAAGATTCGAAAAACAACAAGCAGATTATGGAACATTAATAAGAAGTAAAGCTTCAACAGATAACATAAGAGCAGGATTAAATGCAGATGGAAGTGAAAGAACAGAAGAACAAACACAAGCATATATTTATGAAGCTAACTTTAATGCAGATACAACAGGAGCAATAAATGATGATGGAGTTCCAGATTTAGATGATGAAGATACTGAAGAAAACGATGAAGAAACAGACGAAGTTTCAAATCCAACAAATACACTTATAGATGGTTTTGAAGCAGGTCTAAATGTAGTATCACCTGTAACTGGAGAAATCTTAGAAGAGGGTGATGATTACATAAAAATAAAAGTATTAGATACATCTGCTGTTCCTGGATATGAAGAGTTTTATAATGAATACAAAGGAATTTGTACAGGATATATAATGTATATTAGAGGTTTTAAAAAAGGAACTATAGATGCAAATTCTGTATCAGAATATCAAAAAGTAACACATACAGATAGATATTTCATAGAAATGGGATTCGCAGATGACTATACAGAAGTAGAGCCATATGCAACAGCATTTGAGGAAGCAGAACAAAAAAGAGTAGATGCACCAGCATACTTAGAACAAGATGGAAAGAGATATATTAAGGAAGGAACAGTATTAGGAACAACAACTGGATCAGACTTAGGATTATATCTAATGAATAGAGAGAATTCTATGGTTGAAGATGTAGAGTCTTATGTTAGATTAGTAAAGAAAGGAATAGACACAGAATTCCCAGAAGAATTTATATTCTGGCTAGGTGTTGAACTAGAAGGTGCCTGCGAAGGAAAATATGACTTAGGAGATAGTTATGGAGTAGAAGTTTTAGCAGATGGTGCAGGAAATACAACAGCATTTGGTTTAACAAAAGCAGTTGCACAAACAGGAGAAGTTCCAAATATGTATCCACAATTTGCAGAACATTTAGCATCAGGAAGAGTTCCAAAGAAGGAAGCACAAGACGTATTTGTATTAGTATTAGAAGCTGCTAGGGAAACAGTTCTGGAAAAAATAACTAATCAAAGTGCATTGTCGGAAAGTATGTTAGATGCTCTGGTAGATTTACACCATGCAAGTCCGTCTGAATGTTACCAGATTATAGAAGTATTTAATCAAAAGAATACTTTAACAGTACAAGATTTCGAAGACCATTGGGGTACAAATACAAATTATGAAACCCAATTAAGAGGAAGAGGACATGTACGTGGTGTATTAGCGGTAGATGAAGAATATAGGAATCCATATGATCAATCATTCCCTAAATATACATTTAATACAGAAACTCCATGGACAGACTTTATAAATGGAACACCTTCATCTGAAATTGCTACTTTAGGTTAATTTGGAGGGCTTATATGAAATTAGGAAAGAAAGTTTTAATAACATTAATTGTTATTGTTGTTGTAATTATTATAGTTGTTTTAGTTAGAAAATCTATTAATAAAAAAGTTGTAAATGAAGTTGCTCAAACGGATGAGCAATTAGTACAAGAAAGTGTAGAAAGCTATTCTGAGGGAAAAGTATTTCCAAGAGGAATATCTGAATTAATGGCTAAATATGAGGGGCAAAATAGCAAAAATGATTTATATGAAAGTTTAGATAATTTAGTAAATGAATACTTACCAACATTATTTGAAGATATAAATGGATTAAGTGATAGTCAATTAACAAATTTATTTAATGAAAAGAAAACTGAAATAACTGAAAACTTAGGAATAACTCAAGAAGATGACTTTAAGAAATTAGCAACATACTTACAAAATAATAATTATGGTAGTAATAAATTTGAATATTGCGAAATAGATTCTAATTCATATAGAACTGCAGGTGGAAATAGATATTTAAGTTTTATAATAAATTTAAAATATGAAAACCAAGAAAATCAATTGCAGTTAAGAGTATATTTTGCAAATATGACTTCTACAAATCCAGAAATTATATATGCTTCAGCAGAATAATGGGAGGAAGATATGAAAGAAAATTTTTTAGATAGTAAAGGATTTAAAATATTATTCTTTTTGCTAATAATAGTTATTGTAATAATTGTAGTAGTAAATACAGTTTTTATGACAAAATCTGATAAATCAGAGAATGCTTTAGTAAATGGAGTTGCTCAAGAAAATATATTAACTGCAGAAGAGATAGAAGAAAATACAAATCAGCTAGAAATAGAAGATTTAAAAGGTAAAGACGAAAGAACTAGAATACAACAATATTGTGGAAAGTTTATAAGATACATAGAAAGTAAGGATTATGATAAGGCTTATGCCTTATTATATCCTGACTTTAAAAATAATTATTTCAAAACTGTAGAGGATTTTCAAAAATATGCAGAGGAGAAATTTCCATCAACATTAATAGCAGTAGAATATAACAATATAGAAAGACAAGGACAATATTATATATTATTTACTACAATAAAAACTCCATTAGATTCAAGTTATTCTATGGATCAAAAATTTATTTTGATAGAAAATGGATTTAATGATTTTCAGTTATCATTTGATGTAAAACAATAAATTGGAGGAGATGTAAATGGCAGAAAAAGATTTACCTGAAAGACTACAATTACAAAATGAAAGAATTCAAGAAATAGAAAACAAAATAAAGAAATTAGAAGATAAAGAACAAGATGGAAAATACTTAGTAGCTCTTAAAGAAAAATTAGTAACCGAGGAAAAAGCCAAGGGAGAGATAGAAAATATATATTCTTTATCAGATTTGGAATTAGACCAAATAAAAACAAGAGCAAAGGAATTAGCTTTAGTTGCATATAAAACAGGCAACTATGATTTATATAAAAATTATGAACTAATAGCTACAACCAATGAAAATGGCTTGATAGAAGTGACTGATGAATATCATAAAGAATTGGTAGAAAAAATTCCACCTCAAAATTTAGATTTAAAGGAAATAGAACCAAAAGAGTTAGAAAAAATCTCTAAAGAACAAGGTAAAACAGATTTAAATAAAGAAGAGGAAAAGGAAGAACAAAAAGAAACAGTAAATAAAATGCAAGAAGATACAGGTTTGGAATTAGTTTCTTTAGTACGAATAGAAGATGAAAATTTCTCTAGAGACGTAGTAGGAAGAGAAACAGGTTATGCAGAGCAATATATGGGAATCACAAAAGATGGTACAATTTGCTTATTAGGTTTAAGACCAGATAATAAATTTGAACTTAACCCTGATTTTGTTGGAGCAAGAACTGCAAGAACAGATGAACAACCTGGAGAATGTGGTAAAAGTAGTGTTGATATGGTAGTCCCAAGAAAAGATGGTACTACATCAAGCTTAGGAATTGATATAAACTATGGTCAAATTTCTTTAACCAATAGAAATACAAATGAGCCAATACATACTTCAAATTATCAACCATCAGATGTTGATGCTGAGAAATATAAGCTAGAAGAAGAAAAAAATAATAAAGCAATATTAGAGAGAAAACTAGAAGAATCAAAGAAACAAGAAGAAGAACTAAAGAAAAAACCAACAACAAATGATGATTACGATGATTATGATGATCATGGATGGCCAGGAGAAAGAAAAGCTCCAGGTGAAAAATAATAAAAAAGAATAAAAATCACTTATTCGAATATATTTGAATAGGTGATTTTTTGTGTGTATTAAGAGAAGTTTAAGTATATTAATTATTATAGTTTTGAGTTTTACAAGTGTAGTATATGCTGATGATATAGATGATGTGGAAATAATTAATTGGTCTGAAGACGTTGTACAAACAACTAATAGTAATGAAGAGCCAAAACTTAATTCACGCGCAGCAATAATATATGATAGAAAATCTAAAAGAGTTATATGGGGCAAGGAAGAAAATGAAAAACGTCCAATGGCATCAACTACAAAAATTATGACAGCAATAGTAGTATTAGAAAATGCAAATTTAAATGATATAGTTACAGTTTCTAAAAAGGCAGCAGGGACAGGTGGCTCTAGACTTGGTCTTAAAAGTGGTGATAAAATTTCTATTAATAACTTATTATATGGTCTATTAATGGTTTCGCGGAAATGATGCAGCAGTAGCTTTGGCAGAATGTGTTGGTGAAAATATAGAAGGTTTTGCAGAAATGATGAATGCGAAAGCACAAGAATTAGGTTTAGAGAGTACACATTTTATTACTCCTCATGGACTTGACATGCCAGAACATTATACTACTGCGTTTGAGTTAGCTAAAATGGCAGATTATGCTTTAAACATAGAAAAATTTGCTAATATTGTTAATACTAAAAGTATTACTATTTCGATTAATGATAGAAGTAAAACTTTGACTAATACAAATGAACTATTAGGGAACCTATATGGTGTAAATGGCGTAAAAACTGGTTTTACAAATGGGGCTAATAGATGTTTGGTAACATCTGTTAATCGAGATGGAATGAATATAATTACTGTAGTTTTAGGTGCAGATACAAAAAAGGATAGAACAAATGATAGTATAAAGTTAATTGAATATGCATACTCAAATTACGAAATATATAATTTAGAAGATATAATTAATGAAAAATATAATGAATGGAAACAAATAAATGAGAATAGAATAGAAGTTATTAAAGGAAAGAAGGAAAATGTTAGCACTAGGTTAGAAGAATTAGAGAATTATTATTATCCAATAAAAAAATTAGATAGAGAAAAAATTAATGTAAAGATTTTTAATTTAAGCGAGATAAATGCTCCGGTACAAAAAGATGCATATATCGGTAAATTATGTGTGTATAATGATAACGAAAAAATATTAGAATTAACAATAAGTGCAAACAAAAGTATAGAAAAACTCGAGTTTATAGATTACTTAAAGAATTTTATTATAAATAATATTAAAAACATGGAAAAAGCAATTTAAAAAGGGATAAGGACATCCAGGGATAGGGATATGGGGACGTTCCTTAAATCCCTTTTCTAGTTTTGATTTTGTATTAAAAATGTGTTAATACAAAGTTTACTAAGTCATTTGCTGAATTCTTATTTATAATTTTAGCTTGATTTTCTATCATATTCTTTTGCAAGTTTTTATCTTTTAAAAGTTTATTAGTATTTGTTAATACTTCTTCAAGACTATTAGATACAAGGCTAAGCCCATTTTTTTCAAAAAATCTTGCATTGTAGTTTTCAACACCAGGTATTGGCATTATATGAATCATTGGTTTTCGTAATGTTGCAACTTCTGTGCTTGTAAGGCCTCCTGGTTTTGTTAAAACAATAGTACTTGCTGCAATATATTCATTTATATTATCTACATATCCTTTAACCATAAGGTTTTCATTATTTAGTTCTTTTAGTGCAGAATATAATGTTTGATTATTTCCACAAATTGCGACAACATAAATATTTGGAATATTATTTAATAAAGATTTAACAATATCTTTCATCTTTCCAAATCCCATACTGCCAGATGTAATTAAAACAATATCTTTATTTGTTGGTAAGTTAAGATTATTTTTGACTTTAGAAAATGAGCTAGAAACAGATATTCCAAAATCTAATAATATTTCTTCTTTAAAACCTTTTTCGATAAATTCTCGTTTTAGAGAGCTATGTGGGATAACAAAATAATCAGGTTTTGTTTCTTCCCAAAATGGAACAGCATGATAATCTGTTGCTACATTAATAAGTTTTATATCTTTACAATCGTTTTTTAATGTAGTTACTGCCATTGCAGGAAATAGATGAGGTGATATAATCAAGTCATAATTATATTTTTGTATGTAAGAATAAAGTTTGTTCTTAGCTAACTTATTTAAACCATAAACAGGGCTTGTAATTCCTGTTTTTGAATATGCTTCACCTAATTTATATGCTATTTTGAATAGACTGCCATTTCCTTTTGTAGTGTTTAAATATATTTTCTCCGAATGTTTCTTGGCATTAGGTCCTAAGATATCAAAATAATCAACAAAGTCGCATTTAATATTATATTCTGAAAATTCTTTTTCTATATAATGGCCACATGCATTGTGACCTCCTCCTGTACTACAGGATAAAATTAATATCTTCATATATTACTCCCAATTATTGTTAAACATATTTTTTAAATATTTGCTATTAAAAGTATTATCTAAAAAGCGCTCATAACTGTTTTTGGCTGGAATTCCACTATCTGTATCATGAGTTCTACTTACAGCACTAATTGTTAGAAGAATATCAAATAATAAAAAGATGGTCAAGCTAATTATTACAATTTTATATATTTTAGGCTTCATTTTACTAAGTAGATTTTCTATTTTAGGATATAAAATCTTTATCCATAAAATACCTAGAATACCCCAAAAGATAGAAAATAATAGGCAAATACGACCATTAATATTTAAAAACATATGAGAATAATCCCATGCAGTAAATCCTAATAATAATTCCATTCCTAAGCTCATAATATATTCTAAAATGGAACCACCAATAAAGCTTAATAAGAATATTTTTAGATAAGATTCATTTTTATATTTATCCAATAGCAATGAAGTGCAACAGCACAAATTCCATATGCAAAATTAAATGGTCCGACTACTACTGCCGAATGATTTATAAATACTCCTTTTCTGGCAAGTGTCCAAATTAATTCGATAAAGTAACCACAAACACTTGATATTACAAATATGTATAGTAATTTATATAATTTCTTCATTTTATTCCCCAATTCATTTTTATAAAATGTTAATACAAGTATAATAAAAAATCAGCAATTCTATAAGAATTGCTGATTTTGGAGGCGACAAGCAGTTTAGATACTTCAAAAATGTAATAATATCAATAATTCCAAAATATGATAAAATGTTTTAATGTAATTTTAATGTAATTCAACTTATTTTTATTTTAGGAAATTTAATTATGTTTGGAATTATGTGCATAGAATACTCAAAATATATCAAATGATATTTTGCGAATAGAAACATAAAAATTTATTCTTTTTATATGCTCACTTGTTTTTAGACCGAAATTATTATATAGTATATATCACATAAAATGAGAATAAACAGACGTGATTACCTCTTTAATATATTTCACAGCTATTATTTATAAGTTTAACAACATATGTGATACTGCGTGGAATATGATTATCGACATACTATTTTATTAGGATTAGTAAAAATGAATATCATAAGTTTTGGAAATGATTAAATGAATAAAAAATGAAGGGGGAATGTAACATGGATAGTTTAATAAAAATAGATTTCAAATCATTAAGTAATTTAGGAATTGCACTGTTAAATAAAATAGAAAAAGGAACGGGTTGGATTTTTTCAACTGAAACAGCCAAGAAGGAAGGCTATAAAAATTTAATAGATGAAATATCAAAAAGAGAGGATATTAACCCAATAGATAGGGCTGTTATTATAAGTCAATTTAATAAGATAAAAAGAGAACATAGAAATAAAGCTCAGATAATAGATAAATCAATTAAATTACTAGAAAAAGGTGATAATCCAGAAAGAATAAGCGATGACTGGTTAATAAAATTTTTTGAGTCCTGCAAAAATGTTAGTGATGAAGAATTACAATATATCTGGGCAAAAATATTAGCAAATGAATGCAAAGAAGAAAAAAATAATTCTTTTAAATTGCTTAGAACGATATCTGAATTATCAAAGAATGAAATTGATGCAATAATAAAAATAGTAAAAGAATGTAATTATGGAGTTAGTAGTTTTGAGGCAATAGGAATCTTATGTTTAAGTAATAATTATTTAGAAAATATAAATGTTAAATATGAAGAAATTGTTGAGTTAGAAGACATAGGGATAATGAAAAGAGAAACAATCTCTCTAGAAGATGAATTTGCCTTTAAAGTGAATGAGAATAAAATTATTAAATTTATAAAAAAAGAAGAAAAAAAAGGAAAAATTTTAAAGTTAGTTAATTTTGCGGAGTTTTATAGATTTACAAGTATTGGAATGGAATTGTTAGAGTTAATAAATGTAAAAAATGATAAAACGCAATTTCAAAAATTAGAAAATGCACTAAAAGATGATTATAATATGATAATATTAAATAACTGATTCTATAAAGAATAGATTGGAGCACAAATATGACAATACAAGAATTAATTGATTTAGGTAAAAAAGCTAAAGAAAATAGTGAGTATGATGTGATGCATCATAAAATCTGTAAAAATGACGAATGTTATAAGTGGGCAGCAATGGCTTGTAGGTTTCTAGAACAAAATTTCCCCCAAGATAACGATACTATTAGATTTCAAGAATTAGTAAAAGAATTAATAACATCTTTACATAGTGAGAACATTTTTGACCAGATGATAGGAATAATGGAGGCTGTTAAAGATATTGAATCTGTTGAAAGAAACGACGATATTGAAAATATAATATATAAAATTTGTAATAATTTTAATAGATTTGATATCAATATAAAAAGGAGACATGATGAAAGGCAAACGATAAAAATAAATGATGAGTATGACTTACAAGATGCATTATATTCTATATTAAAATTGTTTATTGAAGATGTAAGAAAAGAGGATTATGTTCCAAGTTATGGGGGAAAAAATTCTAGAGTTGATTTTCTTATTCCAAGCTTAAATTTAGCAATAGAAACTAAAATGACCAATTCAAATTTAAAAGATAAAGAATTAGGAGAGCAATTATTTATAGATATTGGTAGATATAAAGGAAATAAAAAGATAAATAAATTGATTTTTTTTGTGTATGACAAAAATGAAGTTTTAATTAATGTATCAGGAATAAAAAATGATATCGAGAATATGAGTACAAATGAATTGGAAATTAAGGTATATATATGTCCAAATTGATTTTCAAAATATTATATTGAGATTAAACTATTTGAATATAATAAGAGAATCCCCCTAAATAGGGGGCGAAGTCATTTAGTTTAGATAATATTAATACTTTGTTATATTATAAAATATTTTAATGAAATTTAACTTGTCTTTATTCTAGGAAATTTAATTATGTTTGAATTTCCCTGTTTATCATCTCCAACATATAATAAAGATTGTTCTTCTCTGTTTTGTTTACTCTTTTCTATTTCACTTTCTACAAAGTCATCTAAAATATGTGCATAAGTCTTTTCTAATACTGTTCTTGATGTACCTACCAACTTACTTATTGCATATATATCCATTTTGCTTTCGATTAATCTTGTTACAACAGTATGTTTTGTCATATGTATGTGACAACCTGTCTTTAAATCTAATTTAATCCCAGCTTGTCTACATATTTTTTTAAATATACAAGTAATATGCTTTGTATCGACGTAAGTTCCATCTTTATTGCAAAAAAGCAAATTATCTTTATTGCCCTCAATATTTTTTGCAATTTTTATTTGGTCTTTTAAGATTTTTTCTACTTCATATTTTGCATAAATTAAGTCAAAAGGCACTTCGCGAATATCTTGAGCACCTCTCATTTTTGCCTTTTTACCTGTTTTTGTGTATTTCCCTATGATTATTTGCCCTGATTTATTTCTTGTCAGAGTTCTAGAAATTATTATTTTTTTCCTTTTAAAATCTATATGTTTATTCATGTTTATAGCACATAACTCTCCACATCTTGTACCAAAGGCAAAACTCAATTTTATTAAATTTTTCATAGATGTTGAATCAATTTTAGATTTATTGTCAACTAGTTCGTCATTAGTTTCGTCTATATATTTTATTAAATTTTTTGTTTCATCGACGGTAAAAGGTATTGCAATTTTTTTATCCTTATCACTTAAAATACTTGACCTTTTTATGTTAGAAATAGGGTTTTTATCATCTTCAATTAATTTATCTTTAACAGCCATTTCTAAAGCTACATGAATTATATCGTAGGCTTTTTCTATTACACTTTGACTCCTGTTTTTATGAGAACGAAGAACAGTTAAAATGTCATCTTCTGTTATATCTTGCAATTTTTTAAATGCAAGTGTTGGGCATTTTTTTTCTATACTTTTAATAGATTCAATATTTCTTTTAAAAGTATTTTCTCCTATTTCTTCATCTGTAAGTTTTCTTTCCTGTGTATTTCTTAACTGTTGTGATAAAGTTATATTGTTTTTATTTATATATTTTCCACTGTCTATTTTAACTAAATTTTCTGTTTTTTTATTATTAACTTCTTTTTGTTTTTTCCCAGTTGCAAGAGTTTTTTGTTTTCCATTAACCGTTGCTTGAGCTTTAAAATAAATATTGCAATAGAATCTATCACAATAATTTAAGCAATCAGTACATTTTCTACATTTTTCGCATTTTTTTGTACCTTTTCTATTATTACACAATTCTCTTGTTTTACAATTTCGGCATGTTTCACATTCTACTGCAAGTCTATGTTGTTTTCTATCTTGCCTTTGTATTGTTTTGTACAAACTTCCTTCACCTTTCGCTCTTTTTTTCATTAGAAAAAACCTCCTTATATTAAATATTAAAAACTTGAAGGAGATTTTATAATATTGTATAATATAGCTGTATTACTCCTTCGAGTGTACTAGGGCAATACAGACTTTGTTTGTCAGACCTTTTCTGTGTTGCCTTACTTCATAAATCGAAAACTTATAATAAAACATAATAAGTTAGCGATACTGATTCAAAGTTTATCATGTAATATTTGAATTGTCAAGTTATATAGATTATTGTAAATAGTTTATTAACAACTTAGCAATTTCAAAAATAATTAAGGGAGAAAAATAATTATGCTTAATTTATTAATAATGCCAATATACAATAGAAAAATAAAAATAGACGAACCTTTGCAAATAGGATTCGATAAAAAATATGGTGTTGAAAGAATTTTTTGGAAAGATGCAAATGATATATATTTCAATCAAAATGATTCAAAATATAAAAAAATTGGGACATTATTTTTAGACTATTTGTCTGATAGTATTTCTGAATTATATGTAGAATTTATAAAAGATGTTTTGGCTATGAAAACTCTTGAAGAAATTGAGAAAATTGAGGATAAATACATAAATGCTTATACGTTTTATTTTAAACATTTTTTTGAAGCATATCTAAATGACATAGCAAATATAATAACTTCAAAAGATTTAATACCTGATAGTTTAATAGAAGAAATTGGAAAAGAATTAAAAAATATAGAAAATGTTAAGACAGTAAAAAAGTTAATAAATGAATATGCAAGAGCATATTCTAATACAATTAGAGGAAGTAAAATAAGGAGAGGAGATAGAACATACAATAATTCTAGTAATAATACAACAAAATTAATAAAAGCTTTGATAAATAAAAAAAATGGAACAGGGATAAAAGAAATAACAATATTTTTTTTAGAAATGTGTTTTTTGAAACAATTATATAAATTATTAATAGAATATTGTTTTTTTAATGAAAATACTATAGATGTAAAAAAGAAAACAAATAATGTAAATTTAAGGTATTTATATTTTAGAGAAGAATTTGAAAAGCTAAAAAGTAATAACAACTTAGATTTTTTACCTGTGCATAGTTTAGCTTTCTTTTTACCACCTGCTATAGCAAGTGTTAATGAAAAAGAAGGAATAATGTATACTTATTTAATAGATGAATATGAAAAAATACGATTAGACTTAGCAGAAGATTTAATTAAAGAATCTTTTGATAATACATCTATTAATAAAGGAATTAAAGAATATATAGCCGAAGATTCCAAAAAAAATGCAAATAAATTATCATATACAAATACTTTTTTTAGAATAAGTCTTTTACATTTATTAGAATCAAATAAAAAAATAAGTAAATGTAAAAATTGTGGTAGATATTTTGTATTAAAGAAGGAAGGAACACTTTATTGTTCTAATCCTAGTCCACAAAAAATGAATAGAACTTGTAGTGACTATATGAAAGAATATAATTATAAAAATAATGCAAATAAGTCTAAAGAAAAATTGGAAATTCAAAAAGAAGTAAAAAGAGCTAAAGACAGATTATATAGTAATATAAAACAATTTAAAGATTTAAAAAGTGAAAATGGGAAAAAATATTACAATAAAGAAAAGGAAAGATTAAATAAAGATATAAATATGAAAAAAGAAGAGTATTTCTCAGGGAAAATAACATTTAAAGAATTTCTTAATTGGTTAAAAAAACAATAATAAATGTAACATAATAAAGAAAGATATGTGATGATACATATCTTTTTTTCGTTCTTTTTAAAATAAATAATTATAAAAATAAGTTGTAAAAAAATAATTTAAAATGCAATAGATATAGTTTAAGATATGTTTTTTATCGAAAAACTAATTTACTTTTTTAAAATAAATAAGTTGTGAAAGCCTTGAGACTGTAAGAAAAAACACGTTGACAATTCAAAAAAAAGCTATTAAGATAAATATAGTCGAACGACGAAAGATAATCATAGATACGTTCGAAAAAAAAGAAGCATGTTTCTTGCACATTGAAAAGTAAATAAAGGAGGTAAAAAAAGATGACAGACGAAGTATTAGATAATATCGTGAAAGACTTAGAAGAGCAACAAGAAGACAATGACATCACTTTACTTGATTATAAAGAAATTAGTGCTTTATTAGGAATTAATAACAATAAAGCATCAGATTTTTTAAAAAAGTTTGGTGTAAAAATTGGTCATTGGCAGATAGAAAAAGGTAGTCTTTTAAAAGTTTTAAGAGAGAATAAAGGGGAAAAACTAATTTAAGATTAAAGGACTTACTTTGTTTTTTACATTTTATATTTTAATACAGCTAAAACAAGTCCTTAAAAAATAAAAAATGAGCTTGTAAAAAGCTCATAAATAATAAAAATACAAAAAGGATTTATTTGTATTTTAATAATATCGCAAATTTATTATAACACTAAGTAAATCCTTTTTCAATAAAGATAAAGGAGGAATTTAAAATGCAATATCAAGATGAATATAAAGACTTAGATAATATAAGAGAAAAGATAGATGAAATGATTAGTAAAAATTGTTGGAATGCAATAGATACAGGCGAAATGATTTCAGAATATAAGCCAATCTCTAGTTATAAAAAGGATTTAGAAATAAGTGGTCAAAAAGCCAACGAAGTTCTAGAAAAAATCGGATTTATTGAAAGAGAAGGAAAAACAAAAAATATTCATTTAACTAAGGAAGGGAGAAAATTTGGAAAAGAGTTTTTGAGTTTTTTTACCTTTAAAAAATCAGGAGGCATTTTAACAGCTTCAAAATCTATTGTAAAATGGAACAAAAGCATTATAGATAAGATAAAAGAAAATTTGAAGGGAGAAAAATTAGATGAATAATGCTGATTTAAAGATACAATTAGAAGAAAAATTAAGTCAAATAGCAACATCAAATGATGTTGCTACAAGCATAGAGCAAGCTAAATCTTTTATACAAAGTGTTATAGGCTCAGAAGAATTTACAGAAAAAGAAATTGTGGAATTTACAAAAAAGGCAGTAAAACACTTCAATTTAGAGAAGAAAATCAAAGATGATTTTGTAAAGTTTTCACATGACTTGACAATCTTGTACAAAAAAAATAATGAAGAAAAGGCATATCAAAATGAAATTTTAAAGAAGGGGACAAGTAATATTAAGGTTGACAGAATATTCCCCGCTATTGACTACAGAGAAAATATAGGAATGATTTATGGTATCCGAGGTTATGACAATTTTGGAAAAGTGAAAACATATATAGGAACTGAAAAAGGAAAAATTTATGAAATTGATAGAGCAAAAGAGTTTGGAGTAATTCCTACTCATGAAGAAGAAATTGATACAAGGCTTACTATCAACACTTATGTAGATTATTTGAAAAATGGAAAGACAGTAAAAGCCAGTGTTTTATTTACGAAAATTAAAGATTTTCTAAAAAAATTCATTGTTGTAGCAAATGATTTTTATTATGTATTAGTATCATACATCTTAATGACATACATATATGTACTATTTCAAGTAATTCCTTATTTGTGGCTTAACGGTGAAAGAGGGACGGGAAAGTCTACAATTATGAAGTTATTAAACAAGTTATGTTTTAATCCTTTATATTGTTCAAATATTACGCCTGCCAATATATTTAGACAAATAGATAATGACGGAAGTACCATTATTTTAGATGAATTCGAAAAAATGTATGGAGAGGACAAACAAGAAATAATAAAATTATTAAATCAAGGATTTAATAAAGATGCTGTTGTTTCTCGTTGTGTAGGTCAAAATAATCAAGTAAAAAAGTTTAGGTCATTTTCTCCCAAAATTATGGGAGGAATAAGTAATATTGATGATGTACTTTTTGAAAGGTGCATAAAATATACAACTCAAAAAGTTAAAGGTGTGAAAATAACTAAATATAGAGAGACAAATGAACAGAAAGAAGAAATTGACAACATAGTACAAGACTTATATATTTTTGGATATAATTATGCAGAAAAAATTAAAAAGATTTATGATAATGAAGAGGTAGAATACAAGGGTAATAATTTAAGGGAGGATGATTTATGGAATCCACTACTTTGTATTGCTAAAATTATAGATGATGAGGATAACAGCATTTTAGTAACAGACAAACTTTTAGAGTATGCAAAAAAACTGAGTGAGGAAAAATTTAAAAGATTTATAGAAAATGAACCTAGAATACAGGTATTGTATTATCTATATGATTACATTGACATTCCGAAAAATCAGCCAATTATGATTATAAATGACGAAGAAGGATATAAATTAAATGAGATTTGTTATTATTTAATTCATAAATGTGGTTTAAATTGGATTAACTCTCCAACTTCTTTAGGAAGAATATTATCTCAATGGTATGGATTTAAAAAGAGAAGGGCAACTATTGCAAATGAAAAATTTACATTTTATGTTTTTAACAAAGATATGATAAAAGAAAAGCTAAAAGATGAAGGTGTAGATATTTCAGATTTTGACTAGACAATATATAAAAAAACATCTTGTCTAGGAGATAAACTAGTAATATCAATGTTTTGAATGATATACGGACAAGTTGACAAGATGATTTAGAAATATAACAAGGTGCTTAAAGGAAAATTAAGTGAAAGTCAGATTAAAGAATAATATAAAATTGGGCATATTACCAAAATTAACTTGTCAACTTGTCTATAACAGCATAAAGTCAATTATTATATAGTATTGTAGTGGACAAGTTAACTTTTTTATCTTGTCATTATTGTATATTTTGAGAATAGTATTAGTGTTAGTTCTACAAATTCAAACTTTGTTTACGCTCCGAAACATCAAAAAATCTAAAACCCTAACGGGCGAGCAAGCTCGTTTTTTTGTGATTTTTTGAAATATAAATTCGCTTTCGCGTATTTTAACATTATTATAAAATGATATTTTTAAATCTACCACCTATATTTTTGAAAAATGAATTTTTTTAATTTATAGAAAGTTGAAAAAAAGATTTTTTAATGTATGGCTTTTAAATTGTATAAAAGATAATATGTTTTATAAATAGAATATTTGTGATATTAAAACAAATTTTAGTATAGTTTTAAAATTTAAAATTAGCATATGTTAGTGTCGGTTTTATCTACAGTAATATCAAAATATTTTCAGAATTTTCTATGTTTTTATGACTACTGTTTTTTCTATTATACTTTGTTGTTGTTGTCTTATTAAAAAAAGAAGTTATGTCAAAGTATATAAATGATAATATTTGTAGTACTATTATTATAACCCAAAACTAATTACTGTAGCATTATTAATATATTGTGAGGCACTAGTTCCTATAAATAATATCACAGACAAAAGAATGTTAAAGTAATTAAGAATTATAGGAATTCTGTATTCTTAGAAAGTTGAATGGTAACAACAGCTCTTTAAATTATTGATTATGAGAGTTACCTATAGTATATTACAACTTAAAACCTCTAGTCTTATTATTGCTATATTTCTATATTGATATAAAGTTAATAATAGCACTATATGTAACTATAGTAAATTAATAAAATGTTGTAGCTTATAAATTAAAGTTATAAATTGTTTTTTTATAAAATATGAGTGGTATTAGTAATTAGAAATATTATGTTTTGTAAAACTTTCTAAATTAGTACATAATTTGTATATTATTCTGTTATTGTACTATAGAAATTGTAAAAGTATAATTATAATCTGTAATAAGTTATAAAAATGTATTAATTATGGACTGTCAGACATAAAAATAAAACAATATTGCTATTTTAAATATATTTTTCTAACATGGATAATGTAATAAGTAATATTGTTAAAAATATAGAAAGTTATTTTAAGCATGCATATTTTAAATGTACTTTATATTCAAGTCTCACTAAAATTGTACAGATATATGTCTATCTGATTATAAGTTTATCATTTCTTCATTACAGGCAAATTATATCAAAAAAACTTATCTGTAAAATTGACCAATAAAAATATTAATTCTAAAAAAGAAAATACATTTTATATGTGCTTATTTTTTTACTTGCTAACACAATAAAATCATTTAAAATAGAAATTTGCTGGATAAATGAAAAATTGCGATATTATAATAAAAAATTTAAGTTATATTAAGCAGAAGTAAAAACTTCGTAACCGTTGAGGCTGTAAGAAAACGTCCAAAAATATTGTTGACATTTTTATATAAATATGCTATTATTTTTATAGTTCATAAGAACAAAAAAACTTTCACGATGTAACAGTCGGCAAACTAGAATACATCGCGAAAGCACAAAATCGAAATATCTTGAAAGATACTTCTTATTTATAATAACATCTTTGCGTCTTTTTTTCAAGATATTTTAAATCAAAAATATTTTGGAGAGGAGGCGTTTTTTTATTTTATTTTTTATAAAAATAAGGAGGTTAAAAAGATGTTATTAGAAGAGGCAAAAAGAAATTGTAAAATTATTATGAATAAAGCAAAACAAGGAGAAGAGCTATATTTTGATAAAAAGCCAGATTATGAGATACTTAAAGTATTAAAACAAAATGGGTATAAATGGCATAATCAAAAAAAATGTTGGTATAGAAAAATAAACTATATTAAAGAAAATAAGCAAAAAATAAATTACTTAAATGTTAAAGTCGGCGATATTTTTCATTATTCATGGGGATATGAACAGACAAACGTGAACTATTTTCAAGTAGTATCTTTAAAGGGCACTAAACAAGTTATTATTCGCGAAATTTCATATGAAGTAACAGAAACAACAGGATTTGAGAGCTTTAAAGTAAAGCCTTGTAAATATGCTTTTTTAGAAAAAAGTCAGTTCATAGAAGATAACTCGAAAGGAGCTATAAAGCTAGTTAGGGGCTTACAAAATGGCACAATATATATAAATATAGAAAGTTTTGGCTTTTGTACCTTATGGACAGGAAAAGAAAATATTATGACATCATATTATTAAAAATAACAGAAAGTGAGGAAATAACAATGTACTTAGTAATAATTCAAATAATTATCTTTTTATTAATGGCAGGAAGAGGTAAAAAATAAATGTTTAATAAAGTATACTTTTTTAAACATTAAAAAACATATAAAAATCTTGTTTATAAAAGTTATTAAAATAGTTTATAAACGTTTAAAAAGTGCAATATACTTTTATAAACACAATATAAATTAATTGGAGATGATAAAATGTCAAAAACAGTAGCTTATATAAGAGTTTCAACTAAAGACCAAAACTTGGACAGGCAGTTAGAAGAACTAAAAAAATTAGGAATAGAAGAGAAATACATATATCAAGATAAACAAAGTGGAAAAGATTTTGATAGAATTGGTTATCAATATATGAAGAAGTCATTAGAAAAAGGCGACACTTTAGTAATAAAAGAACTAGATAGAATTGGAAGAAATCAAGAAGAATTAAAAAAAGAGTGGCAATACTTTAAAGACAATGAAATCAATGTGAGAGTGCTAGACCTTCCAGCATTAAATATAAATTATGATGATGAAAATATAAAGCCACTTGCTAAAATGATTAGTAATATAATTTTTGAAATAATGTCATGGAAAGCTCAAAACGAAAGAGAAACTATTAGAAAAAGACAAGCAGAAGGTATAAAAATAGCAAAAGCTAAAAAAATTAAGTTTGGTAGACCTTGTGTAAAAATGCCAGATAATTTTATGGAAATATACACTATGTGGAAGAATGGAGAAATTACAGCAACAAAAGGAATGGAACTATCTGGCTTAAAGAAAAATAAATTCTATGACTTTATTAAATTATATAAAAATTAAGAAAAATAATAAAAAAACTGAGGCTATAAATTTTAATAGCCTCTTTTATCTTTAGTATTCCCCCTAGTTTAAGTTTATTTATCTTTTAATAATTGATTAAAAGGTCAGGGGCACTATTGCTTTTCTATTCGAATTTTATTCTAGCTCTTCTAAAAAATCTTTTAATAATGTATTTGGAGAGATTTTAAAGACTTTTGAGAATCCTGCCAATTCATAATCTCTTATAACTCTCCCACCCGTTTCTATTCTTTGTAAAGATGATTTAGGAATATCAATACCAAATAACATTAGCTTGTTAGATAATTCGGATAACGACCAATTATTTTTTTCTCTATAATATTTGATTTTTAAGCCAATGACATTTAATTGTTCATTGTATTTTTTACTGTTATTCATAAATGTACTATCTCCAACTTTTCATAAAATATGAATTGATTTTATAGCATATTTAGTATATAATCGTTGCACAGGATAGACGACAGATAATACAATATGAAAAAGAGGAATTAAAATGATATTAAAATTTGATGCAATAAATATTTTAGAGGAATTAGAAGAGGATTTAAAAAAAGGAAATACAGAAAAAGCAAAACAAGATATTAATTACTATATTAAAAATCTCGAAATAACGACTAATAAGCAAATAAATGAATTAATGTTTGAGTATTTAGAAAAGAAAAATAAATATGGGCTATACAACAAAAGGACAATAAGAATAAGCAAAAAAATAGACAAAGAAATACTTAAAATATTTTTAAAAAATGATTAAGTTATTCTTTGTCATCATCGACTATTGTTAATAATTCATCAAAACTACAATTTAAAGCCCTTGCAAAACCTTCGAGGTATTTATATGAAATACTTTTTTTACCAGACTTAATTGCTTTATTAAGATTAAAATGTGATATATCCATTTTATTACATAGCCATTCTTTGCTTTTTCCTTTTTCTTTTAAAAGTTTTTCTACATTTAAAATTATCATATTAGACTTCCTTTCAGTAAATGCATTTTATAATATGACAATTTTGAACACTAGCACTTGCAAGTGTCACTAACTTATTATAAAATGTAGAAAAATTAAAAGGAAATAATAATAATGAAAAATGAACGATTTTTAGAAATATTATATAAAATTAGGGCTTGCTTATTATATAATGATTCGCTTATTGCAAAGGATTATATTAAATTAGAAATTAATAAATTAAAAAATAATAGCAATAGTAACAATAAAAATATTTCATTAAATATTAATTCAAAAAAGATTGGTGGTGATAAAGAATGATAAAAGAATTTTTAAAAAGTCCTAAAAAGACTGCAATATAAAGAATGTTTTAGAGATATTTCAGAAGAAGAATATACAAAATATAAAGGTTATTGTAAAAATTGTTACGAAAAAAGGAAACAAGAATATAACAGCAAAAATAGAGATGCGAATGAAGATTTTAATGGTAATAGAAAAAAATATTATAAAATGAAAGGAAAGTTAATATGGCACTAATTAAATGCCCAGAATGTGGGAAAGAAATTTCGGACAGAGCAGAAAGTTGTCCAAATTGTGGTTATCAACTAAAAAACAAAGACATACTACAGAAAAACAAAGACAAAAGTAGTTCTATTAAATCTGGAGCTATATTGTGTATTATTGGTAGCTCCTTACTTATTGGATTTATATTAATAATTTTACTAACAATGCTTATGCCTACTACTAAAAATATGTCTGATGCAAATTTGGATACAAACGAAACGGAAATAGAAATAACAATAGGCGGAGAAAATGGAACAATAAATTCAACTATTGCAATATCATATTTAATTGGAATAGTACTTATTGATATTTTAATATTTTCACTAGGAATAATTGGAGTAAAAAATTTAGTTCCGAGAAAATATATGATGTTTTACGGTGTAACAATGTTAGTATTATCAATAATATTGTCTGTATTAATGACAATGGTTCTTAATTGTTGTTTCTTATTTTTGTTTGCAACACCTATTTGTTGTTTTATTGGAAGTATAAAAATAATATTAGGAACATTAAGAGAAAAAAAAGATGAATAAGATATATAATAAAGATTTTGTAAATGCAAGAATTATTTTTTATGTAGTATTAGCAATAGAATATATATATTTAGCATATTTTAGTCATTTTACTTGTCCAGGTTGTGCATTTTGTGGAATGACTAGAGCGGTTAAAAGTTTATTAGTTTTAGATTTTAAAAGTGCATTTCAATTTAATAGAAATGTATGGATATTTTGTATATTAATACCAATTATTATTATTGATATATTAATTATTTTAAAAAGGAGATGTTTAAAAAATGAAAAATAAAATCATAAAATATATAATTTTAGCACTTATATTAATAATTGTTATTGTTGCAATAGTTTCAATGTTACAAAATAGAGAAACAGAAAACAATGGAAATAATAATAATCAAGTTGAAAATGTTACAGAAAAAGAAAATTTAAATTTAGAAACATATAAGAATGAGGCTTATGGAATTGAGTTTAAATATAGTAAAGAATTGAAAAATCCAGTTACAGGCAATTATTCAGAGATTAATTTAGAATATCCTAAAATTGCAGGAAGCGAATTTTTTTGTAATGTTCCTAATAGTCCTAATATATCTTATGATAAGGAAACGGAAATTCAAAATTATATACAAACAAGAGCATCTTTTAATACAAGTACATTAATAAAAAGAGAAGAAACAACTATATCTAAAGTTCAGCCTATTAGTTGCACATTACTAGAATATGAAACAGGGGAATTTACGGAAGATGTTTATATTATACCAAATAGAGCAGGGTTAATATATTTAGGTGTAACATATCCAAAAGGCGAGCCAATAAAAGAATTTAATGATATATTAGATTCTATTATATATAAGGAAAATTAGGGAGAAAATTAACATGGGAATTTTATTAGTATCTGTAATAGCATTTGTATTAATATGTGCAAGTATTAATCTTTTAGATAAAAATAAGGATAAAATAATAGAAAAACTAAAAATAGAAACAAAAGAAATAATGAAGTGTCCAGTATGTTTTAGAGAGTATGATGATTTAAAATTAAAAGAATGTTCATATTGTAATTCTTATTTAGAAAAAAAAATAAAATATATTTTTACAAAAAAATTAAAAAAGCAAATTATGTATGTTATATTTATAATAATTATTAGTGCTTTAGTAATAAGTGGAGCATGTTATGGTATATCAACATACATAAAAGATAAAGAAAGACAAGAAAAATATGATGATGATATTTCTAATTGTTATGAATTAATAAAAAGTGAATCAAATTATGAAGAATTTAGTGATATTGTAAAAAAGCATAAAGATGAAACAAGTTTTGAAGAAGATGCTTATAATCAGTTATATAAAGCAGTTGATGAAAGAATAGAAAATATCAAAAATGGAAATAATGATGATGCATTATTAACAATGCTAACAACAATAAAAAATGATTTTTCTTCCGAAACTAATGCTAATACAATATTACAGAAAATAGAAGAAAAGTATTTGATTGCAAATTCATATTCTAATATTAATAAAGCAAATAAAGATATAGAAGAACAAAAGTATAAAGAAGCATTTGATTTATTAACTACAGTAATAAATGATAATAAAGATAAAAATCAAGAGATAGTAGATATAGCAACAAATAAACAAAATGAAATTAAAGATAAAGCATTTGAGCAAATTATTGCACAAGCACAAGAACAGCTTAATAATAAAGAATATACAAAAGCACAATCATTATTAAAAAATTATAAAGATTTAGGAAATCAAACTATTTTAGATATGTACAATAACGCTACTAATGAAGTAAATAAAATTGAAGCAGAGAAAAAAGCTCAAGAAGAGGCAGAAAGAAAAGCACAACAAGAGGAAGAAATGAAAAGACAACAGGCGGAGTTAGATGCAAAAAAAGACCAATTAACTATAAATAAAAATGGAAAAAAAATATGGAAAGTTTGTATGACTAGCAATACATTTAGATTTCAAGCTAGATATAGAGGAGATGGTAATTTTATTGTTAAGTTACTAGATAGTAATCAAGATTTAGAGTCACTTATTGTTAATGAAATTGGAGATTATAATGTAGATAAAACAGTTCGTGTACGAAAAGGTGAATATTATTATCTAGAAACCTATGTATCTGATGGAAGTTGGAATGGAACATGGTGGGGTACATATGGAGATTAAAAATATATTGTAAATTATAGTAATAATAAAAGACTTACGTAATTATGTGAGTCTTTTTTGTTTGATGTATATTTTATCCTTAAATACCTGTAATGCTATAGACAATTTTTATTATAGTAGTGCATTAGTCTTCTATGAAAGAAAATTTTTAAAACTAGAGTATATACTAAAAAATTTAGAAATATTTCAAAATATAAGTTTGAATTAGAATAAAATTGGAATTTTATTTTAATGTAATAAAAAATCTATTTTAATGTAATTTTAATGTAATTACAAAAATAAAATTAAATATTCAGAAATAATGAAAAATAAAAAGGTTGATTTCAAGCTACTTTCAGATAATAATAGATATAAAAAAATGCCCCTAAATAGGGGCTAATTGGAGGCGACACCCGGATTCGAACCGGGGATCAGAGTTTTGCAGACTCGTGCCTTACCACTTGGCTATATCGCCATTTAAAATATTTAAAATGTTACCGTATACTGAATCTGTAGTTAAATGTGTTTCACACCACTTCATTAAATTTGGTATACTAATATAATTGGTAGTAATTATTATATAATATGAAAACATATTAAAAATATTACTAATTTTTATAATTATATAAGTCATTCGTAAATCGTTATTAACGAATGACTTATAGTTGGAGCGAAAGACGAGGCTCGAACTCGCGACATCAACCTTGGCAAGGTTGCACTCTACCAACTGAGCTACTTTCGCATATGCTTTTTCAAAAGCATATATATTTTATCAAATTCTATTTAGTTCGTCAAGGGGCAGTTGTAATATTTCCAAATTTTTGAATATTATTGTAGATTACGCGTTTAAATAACCAAATAAGTTTTGGGGTTATATAATAATAATTACAATATAAAAAGCTTATAAAATCTTGTTATTTACTGGAATTTAGAGTATAATAGACAAAGACTATCAGGAGAAAAAGGAAGAGGATGAATATGGAAGTTGTAAAAAATATATACAGAACACACACATGTGGAGAGCTAAATATAAATAATGTAGGTGAAGATGTAAAATTATCAGGCTGGGTTCAAAAAATAAGAGACCTAGGTGGAATGTTATTCATAGATTTAAGAGATGAATTTGGGATAACACAAATTTTAATAAGTAACGAAAATAAAGAACTAGAAGAAAAAGCAAAAGCTTTAACTACAGAAAGTTGTATACATATAGAAGGACAAGTTGTGGAAAGAGCAAGCAAAAATCCTAATATGTCAACAGGTGAAATAGAAGTTAAAGCAAGCAAAATAGAAGTTTTGGGTAAATGCAAAAATGTATTACCATTTGAAGTAAATACTGACCAAGAAGTAAGAGAAGATTTAAGACTAGAATATAGATTTTTAGATTTAAGAAATGAAAAATTACATAATAATATATTACTTCGTTCTAAAATCTTAAAAACAATAAGAGATAAAATGGACGAATTAGATTTTACAGAAATTCAAACTCCAATTTTAGCAAACTCTTCTCCAGAAGGTGCAAGGGATTATCTAGTACCAAGTAGATTAAACCCAGGAGAATTTTATGCATTACCACAAGCACCACAACAATTTAAACAATTATTAATGGTATCTGGATTTAATAAATATTATCAAATAGCTCCATGTTTTAGAGATGAAGATCCTAGAGCAGATAGAGCACCAGGAGAGTTCTATCAACTAGATTTCGAGATGAGTTTTGCAACTCAAGAAGATGTATTTAAAGTAATAGAAGAGGTTGTACCATATACTTTCGAAAAATTCACAAATTGGAAAGTAGACAAAGGTCCATTTGTACGTATTCCATATAAAGAAGCAATGGAAAAATACGGTATAGATAAACCAGATTTAAGAAATCCTTTAATTATACAAGATGTTACAGAATGTTTTAAAGATTCAGATTTTAATGCATTCAAAGGTAAAACAGTAAAAGTAATAGTAGTTCCAGATGGTAATAATCAAGGTAGAAAATTCTTCGATAAGATGGGAGAATTTGCAACATCAAATGATGTTGGTGCCAAAGGTTTAGCTTGGACAAAAATAGATGAAAATGGTGAAGTTGCAGGTGGAATTGCTAAATTTATAACACCAGAAATAAAAGAAGCTTTACAAGAAAAATATGGTGCATCAAATAATTCTGCAATGTTCTTTATAGCAGATGAATTTGAGAAAGCACAAAAAATAGCAGGCTTAGTTAGAATAGAATTAGGTAAAAGATTAGATTTATTAGAAAAAGATGTATATCGTTTCTGCTTTATAGTAGATTTTCCAATGTATGAATTATCAGATGAAGGAACAATAGATTTTAGTCATAATCCATTTTCTATGCCACAAGGTGGATTAGAAGCATTAAATACAAAAGATCCTCTAGATGTATATGCATATCAATATGATTTAGTATGTAATGGTTATGAAATGGCATCAGGAGCTGTTAGAAACCATGATCCAGAAATTATGGTTAAAGCATTCGAAATTGCAGGATATACAGAAGAAGATGTAAAAAATAGATTTGGTGCATTATATAATGCTTTCCAATATGGTACACCACCACATGCAGGTGCTGCACCAGGAATAGATAGAATGGTAATGTTAATTGCAGATTCACAAAATATTAGAGAAGTAATAGCATTCCCTAAAAATAAAAGAGCAAGAGATTTATTGATGAGAGCACCATCTGTAGTTTCTGAACAACAATTAAAAGATGTACATATAAAATTAGATTTAGAAAAATAAATACATAAAAAATTAAAAATCTCATATAGTTATAATAAAACTATATGAGATTTTTTGAGGTGAAAAATGTTTTTCTTAAGTAAAAAAAGAATAATGGTACTTGGAATTTTTTTGTTGGCAGTTCTAGCGATAGGAATATCGCAGATATTTATAGAGCCGGAAACAGTAGAAACAGTAGCTTTACCTGTTAGTAATAAAGTAATAGTCATAGACGCAGGACATGGGGAGCCAGATGGACGGAGCTGTTAGCAATGATGGAATATCAGAAGCTGAAATCAATTTAAAAATATCATTAAAACTACAGAATTTATTGGAACAAAGTGGAGCGACAGTAATATTAACAAGATCGGATGAAAATGGAATTTATGATATAGATAAAACAACATTAAAGCAGAAAAAAGTATCTGATATAAGGAATAGAGTCAAAATAGGAAATTCATCATCGGCAGATATATTTGTATCAATACATTTAAATAAAATACCGCAAGAACAATATTCAGGTTGGCAGACATTTTATAAAAAAGATAATGAGCAAGGAGAAAAGTTGGCAACAGCAATACAAGAAAGTTTGAAAGAAGCGGTGCAAAAAGAAAATAACAGAGTGCCAATGAAAATAGATAATGTATACATAGTAAAAAATGTAGAAATACCACTTACAATAGTAGAATGCGGCTTTTTATCAAATAAGGAAGAAGAAAATAAATTACAAGAAGACGATTATCAAAACCGATTAGCATGGGGAATATATAATGGAATAAACGATTATTTTTATGAGTCATAATATGATTATTATTGAATACAAAATTTAAAAATAGGGAAAAAAGGACCGTCCCGAAATCCCGGCGACATCCCAAATCCCGATGTCCGAAATCCTGATGAATAAAATTACCAAACGTGGAAAAAATAAGCCTAATACTGTTTTAGGAGTGATAATAACATGTTTGGTGTTTTATTAGATAAAAAACAACTTGAAAAATATATGGAAAAATTGGCTTCTGATCATAATCTAAAATCGGAATCTGATGAAAGAACATATCCAATACCAAATTTAACAAAAGATTTTGAATATATTACTATGGTATATAATTTACTAAATGAACATATAAAATTAGGAATAGATATTCATCCAGCAGGGGAATGGCTATTAGATAATTACTATATTATAGAAGAAAGAGTAAAGCAGATAAAGGATGAGTTGGATTTAAAAAAATATAAAAAATTTTTAGGGCTAGATAATGGCCCTTATGCCGGTTTTGCGAGAATATATATTTTAGCTAAAGAAATGTGTGCTTATACAGATAGTAATATTAATAAAGAAAATTTGGAATTTATGCTAACTTCATACCAAAAAAGAAAAACACTAAACATGGATGAAATATGGAATATAGAGTTATTTATAAAAATTGTTATTATTGAAAACATAAAAAATATTTGCGAAAAAATTTATGCTAGTCAAATGCAAAAGTATAGAGCAGAAAATATAATAGAAAGATTGGTAGAGTTAAAGACAAAAGAGAACCTAGTATTTAATAAAAAGCCATATAAAAGCTATAAATTTGGGTATGGAGAAATGAAATATCCATTTATAGAATATATGTCATATAAGTTAAAGAAAACAGATAAAGACAGTTATGACTATATAGAGGCATTAGAAGAGTCAGTAGAAAAGATGGGAACAAATATAAATGATGTTATAAAAAAGGAACATTTTGATATTGCGATAAAAAAAGTACTTATGGGAAATTGTATAACAACACTAAAGAATATATCTAGAATAGATTTTCAAGAAATTTTTGAAAAAATAAATGGGGTAGAAGAAATATTAAAACGTGATCCAGCAGAAGTATATGACAAAATGGATTACAAGACGAAAGCATATTATAGAGGAAAAATAAAAGAATTATCAAAGAAAACAAAAATATCAGAAGTATATATTGCGAAGAAAATTGTAGAGCTAGGAACAGGAAAACAAGGTAAAAAAAGTCATATTGGGTATTATTTAATTGACGAAGGAAAAGTAGAACTATATAAAGAAATAGAATATAAGCCATTTAACCTAAAAAATAACACAAAATTAAATTTGATAATAGGAATTGTATGGGGATTGGCTTTATTAATTTCAATTTTATTAGGAAAAGTATACAAGAATTATTTTTTAAGTTTAATTTTCTTATTACCAGTACAAGAGATAATAAATCAAGTAACACAGTATGTATTAAGCAAGATAGTAAAACCTAAATTACTTCCTAAAATAGACTTACAAAATAAAATTACAAAAGATCAAGCTACAATGGTAGTAATACCAACTATTATAGACTCTGACAAAAAAGTAGAGGAGATGTTTAAAAAGCTAGAAGTATATTATTTAGCAAATAAAAGCGACAACTTATATTTTACTTTACTTGGAGATTGTAAGCCATCTAAAATAGAGAAAAGAAAAGGAGATAAAGAAATTGTACTTGCTGGAATACACTGTGCAAATGAATTAAATAAAAAATATCAGAAAGAAATCTTTAATTTTTTATATAGAAAAAGAAGATGGTATGAAGGAGAAAATGAATATTTAGGATGGGAAAGAAAAAGGGGATTGCTTATGCAATTTAATTCCTTCCTAATAAATAGAACAGAAGAAGATTTTATAGCAAATACAATAAACAATATGAAAGAAATACCAAAGATAAAATATATTATAACTTTGGACTTTGATACAAACCTTATTCTAAATTCTGCATTTGAATTAATTGGTACTATGGAACATATATTAAATAAACCTATTTTAAAAGATGGAGTAGTAATAGAAGGACACGGAATAATTCAACCAAAAGTAGGAATAGATTTAAAAGAAGCAGAGAAATCATGGTTTAGTAGAATTTTTGCAGGTTCTGCAGGAACAGATTTATATACAAATGCTATTTCAGATTTTTACCAAGATAATTTTGATGAGGGAATATTTACAGGAAAGGGAATATACGAACTTAATACTTTTTATAATGTAATGAAATACGCAATCCCAGAATATACAGTTTTAAGTCATGACTTATTAGAGGGTTCATATTTAAGATGTGGACTTGCTACAGATGTATTATTAATGGATGGTTATCCAAGCAAGTTTATGTCATTTACTACAAGACAAAATAGATGGATCCGTGGTGATTGGCAAATATGTAATTGGCTTTGCAAATATATTCAAAATGAAAAAAAGGAAAGAATAAGAAACCCGATAAATAAACTTTCTAAATATAAAATATTTGATAATTTAAGAAGAAGTCTAATAAGTTTATTTGAACTAATTTTATTAGCAATAGGAATCTATACACATAAAGCTAGTATAGTGTTAATTGCAATATTATCTATATGTATAACAATAATTTTAGAAGTAATAAATAAAATTATTGCTAGAAAGGATGGAGAAAAATTTAAAAAGACATTTACTCCAATAGTAACAGGAGGAAAGGGCGCACTTATTAAATTTGTGCTAAATATAGGATTTTTGCCAACTAAAACATATGTAGAAATAAAAGCAATAATACAAGCTATTTATAGGAAATATGTAAGCAAGAAAAAATTACTTGAATGGACAACAGCAGAGGAGGCAGAGGCAAATAAAGATAACGATTTAGATTCATATGTTGGGTATATGTTTGTAAATTTAATTTTAGCGGTTGTAATTAATGCATTTAATATTAATCTTATCGCAATAATTCTAGGAATATTATGGCTATTATCACCTATTGCAGCATTTGAACTTAGTAAAGAACTTCCAGAAAAAGATCCATTAAAAAAGATAGACAAAAAACATCAAAATTATATAGTAGATATTGCTCATAATACTTGGAACTATTTTAAAGACTATCTAATAAAAGAAAATAATTATTTACCACCAGATAATTATCAAGAAAATAGGAAGAATAAGGTGGTAAATAGAACATCATCTACCAATATAGGCCTAGCAATGGTAGCTGTAATTTCTGCATATGATATGGGATTTGAAAATATATATGATAGTGTTAAGTTATTACAAAATATGATAGATACAGTAACGAAATTAGAAAAGTGGAATGGTCATTTGTATAACTGGTATGACATAAAGACATTAGCACCATTAGAACCTAGATATGTATCAACAGTAGATAGTGGTAATTTTGTAGGATATCTTTATGTTGTAAAACAGTTCTTAACAGAGCATAACAGACTATACGAAAATGTAGAAGACTATATAGCGATTATAAATAAACTTATTGAGCAAACTAATTTTTCATTATTGTATGACAATTCATCTAGATTGTTTTCTATCGGATTTGATGTAAACGAAAATAAACTTACAGATTCATATTATGATTTGCTAGCTTCAGAAGCAAGACAAGCTAGTTTTATTGCAATTTCTAAAAAAGATGTACCTGTAAAACATTGGAGCAGTTTAAATCGAACTTTAACTGCAATGGATGGATATAAAGGGTTAATTTCGTGGTCTGGTACTGCATTTGAATACCTAATGCCAAATATAAATATGAAAAGCTATCATGGTAGTTTATTAGATGAATCATGTAAATTTATGATTATGAGCCAGATAAAATATAGTGAAAAATTAAATATACCATGGGGAATATCTGAATCAGCATTTAACTTAAAAGATTTAAAGTCAAATTATCAATACAAAGCTTTTGGTATACCATGGCTTGGCTTAAAAAGAGGACTAGGTGATGAGATGGTAGTTTCATCATATGGTACAGTTTTAGCCATTTGCGATTATCCAAGAGAAGTATTAGAAAATATAGAGCGAATGGAAAAAGAAGGCGTTTTTGGAAAATATGGAATGTATGAAGCAATAGATTATACAAAAAGTAGACTAAAAGAAAACGAGAAAAAAGAAGTCGTAAAAACATTTATGGCACATCATCAAGCATTAATTTTAATTTCTATAAATAACTTTTTTCATAAAAATATTATCCAGCAAAGATTTTCTAAAAACCCAGAAATAGAAGCTACAGAGATTTTATTACAAGAAAGAATGCCAGAAGATATTATTATTACAAAGGAGAAAAAGGAAGTGCCAGAAAAACTAAAATACAAAGATTATGAATCATATTATAGAATTGAACTAGATGATATAGAAAAAGCAAATAGATGTAATGTAATTTCTAATCAAGATTATACTGTTTTAATGGACGAAAAGGGAAATGGATATAGTAAATTTAATGGTATATATATTAATAGATATAAATATACAGATGATAACTCACAGGGAATTAATTTCTTTATGAGAAATATAAATGGAAATAAGATTTGGACTTCAAACTATTGCAAAGACATAGTAAAACCAAGTAAATATAAAGTTATTTTTAAGCCTGATAGTAATTCTATAGAAAGAATAGATGGAAATATAGAAACAAAAGTAGATGTAACTGTTAGTCAAAATGAACCAACAGAAGTAAGAAAAATAGAATTTACCAATATAGGAAATGAAGATGAAGTAATTGAGGTTACAGGAAGTTTTGAGCCAATTATATCTGATATTAATGCCGATATAGCCCATAAAGCATTTAATAATCTATTTTTAAGATATGATTTTAATAGTGAAAAGCAAACGTTAATTTTAGAAAGAAGAAAAAGAGATAGTAAGGGTAAAGATATATTTTTAGGTGTTAATTTTTATACAGAAAATGAGACAATGGGCGAATTAGAATATGAGATAGATGCACAGAAGTTTAATGATTTTAATGATATGAATATGCCAAAACAAATAAAAGAAGGAAAACGTTTTTCTAATTCTATAGGACTTGTTACAGAGCCAATTGTAGCTATAAAAAGAACGTTAAAGATTCCAGCACATGAAAATGTAGAACTATATTTTATAATTTCAGTTGCAGAAACAAAGGAAGATGCAGTAGCTAATATAGAAAAAATAAAAAATCAAGAAGCTATACGAAATATATTCGAAATTTCTAAAGCTAAAGCAATAGAAGAGGCAAGATATTTGCAAATAAAAGGAAATGAACTTGCCGAATATCAAAAATTAATCTCTTTATTAATAAAGCCTAATTATGTTAGATGGTATTATAGAAACAAGATAAAAAACAAAAAATTTAAAAGGGCAGATTTATGGAAGTTTGGTATTTCTGGTGATTTCCCAATATTAACATTAAAACTAAAAAATATAAATGATATGTATTTGTTAAATCAACTTTTAAAATTATATGAAATTTTGCGAATAAAAAATATTCAAATTGAGTTTATTGTATTAGTAGAAGAAGAATATTTAATTGAATATATAAATAATTGTATTTTAAATGCTCACTTAGATTATATGAAAAATATACGAACAGGAATATTTATATTAGTTTCCAATAAGCTTATAAAAGCAGAAAATGACTTGATTACATTTGTGTCAGATTTAATAATAGATGCAAATTTAGGTAATATAAATTATCAATTAAATAAAATTAAGAAAATTTATAATAAACAACGAAAAGCGATAACAAATCCATTAGAAGAAATAGAAGTTAAAAATACAGAACAGATACGAACTTCAGCATTAGATAAAATTGATTCTGTAGAAAACTTGAAATATTATAATGAGTATGGTGCATTTTCTAAAAATGGAAAAGAATATTATATAAAGACCAATAAAGACATTGTACTTCCTACAATATGGAGCCATGTGCTTGCAAATAAGGAATTTGGAACACTAGTTACAGATGGTGGTGGAGGATATACTTGGAATGAAAATAGTAGATTAAACAGATTAACAGCATTTACCAATTATACAAGTAAAGATATTCCTTCAGAGCTTATATATTTTATAGATAATGAAAATAAAAGATTTTGGACAATAGGAAATAGAGTTGTAGAAGATGATAATGATTATTACACAACATATGGATTTGGATATGCCAAGTTTACACATACAGCAGATGGGATAATACAAGAAAATGAAGTATTTGTACCAAAAGAAGATAAGTTAAAAATAAACTTAATTAATTTAAAAAATACTACAGATAAATTAAAAAAGATTAGTATATTTTATTATTTAAAACCAGTTTTAGGTGAAGATGAGTTACAAACAAATGGAAAAATAGAGGTAAATACTGAAGACAATATTGTTTATGCAATTAATAGATATGATGAATTAATAGACGAGACTACTTTTGTTTCTAGTAATTTGGACATTAATTCATTTACCGGTAGCAAAAAATCTTTTATAGGAAATGATGCTATTAAAAAGCCTGCTGCATTATTTATTAATAGTTTAGATAATGGTAATGGGTTAGGAGAAGAATCATGTATTGCAATTAAGGTAAATGTAGAATTAAAAGCGTATGAAAGTAAAGATATATCATTAATATTAGGAGAAGATATTAAAGATAATATTCCTGAGCTAGTCAAAAAATATAAGAATATAGAAAATTGTAAAACAGCTTTAGAAGATACAAAAGAGTACTGGAAAAATATTATAAATACTATACAGGTGGAAACACCATTAGAATCTATGAATATATTGCTAAATGGCTGGCTAGTTTATCAAACAATAGCATCTAGGTTATTAGGAAAAACAGGATATTATCAATCTGGTGGAGCAGTAGGTTTTAGAGACCAACTTCAGGATGCGCTTAATATGAAATATATAGATATAAATATACTAAAAAATCAAATAATAAAAAATAGTAAGCACCAATTTATACAAGGAGATGTAGAACATTGGTGGCATGATGCAAGTAAAATGGGAATACGAACTAGGTTTTCTGATGATTTATTGTGGCTTCCATATGCTGTGTTAGAATATATAAAATTTACAGGAGATAGAACAATATTAGATATAGAAACAAATTATCTGGAAGGTGAAGAGTTAAAAGAAGGAGAAGTAGAAAGATATAGTTTGTATAATGTTTCAGAAACTAACGGAACAATATATGAGCATTGTAAAAAAGCTATAGAAAGGGCTTTTGATTTTGGAGAAAATGGATTACCTAAAATTGGTTCTGGAGACTGGAATGATGGACTTTCAAATGTTGGTATACAAGGAAAAGGGGAAAGTGTATGGCTTGCATTTTTCTTGTACGATATTCTAAACAAATGGATTAATATTATAAAAATAGATGATGATGAAAAATATAAAGAGGTCATGACAAATTTACAAAGAAATGTTAATAAGAATGCATGGGATGGTAAATGGTTTAAACGTGCATTTATGGATGATGGCACACCTCTTGGAAGTATGGAAAATGAAGAATGTAGAATAGATGGAATTTCACAAAGCTGGGGAGTAATTTCTGGGGCAGCAGATAATGAAAAGAAATTTATAAGTATGGATAGTTTAGAAACACATTTGGTAGATAGAGAAAATGGCTTAATAAAATTACTAGATCCACCTTTCGAAAACGGAAAATTAGAACCGGGATATATAAAATCTTATTTACCCGGAGTTAGAGAAAATGGAGGACAATATACACATGGTGCTATATGGGCAATAATTGCAGAAAGTTTATTAGGATTTGGTGATAAAGCAGTAAATATGTTTAAATTGATAAATCCAATAGAACATACTAGAACAAAGCAAAGTACTAATAAATACAAAGTAGAACCATATGTTGTTGCTGCAGATGTATATAGTAGTAGAAATTTAGCTGGAAGAGGCGGTTGGACTTGGTATACAGGTTCTAGTGGCTGGCTATATACTGCCGGAATTGAATATATTTTGGGCTTAAAGATATGTAACGGATATTTAAAAATAGAGCCATGCATTTCTAAAGATTGGAAAGAATATAAGATAAGTTTTAAATATAAAAGCACAATATATCATATTATCGTACGAAATCCAGAAGAGAAGAATGTAGGAGTTACAAAAATGTATTGCAATGGTAATGAGGTATATGAGCAAAAAATTAAACTAACAGATGATGGAGAGATATATAATATTGAAATAATAATGTAATATTAAGTTGTATTTACTTTTCAGATTAAATATAGTAATATAAAGAAAAAAAGGGGGAATAATAATGGCAGCAAAAAATAATAAACTTGCATGGATTATTGTAATCATTGCAGTTGTAATAATAGCAGTAATTGCTATAGTAGCAACCATTTTATTTGGCAATAATCCAGAAAAAACAATTGATGAAACATTTACAGCATTAAAAAAAGGAAATATGGATGTACTAATGGAATATACATCAACAGAAGGAACAGATAATTCTTTTACAAATGAATTGACTGAAGGTTTAACAAATGGTACAGATAGTACAGAAAATACAGAATTAGAAAAGGAAATGCTAGATTCATGTTTTAGTCAACTTGAATGGAAAATAGCAGAAACTAAAAAAGATGGCGATACAGCAGTTGTTACTGTAGATATTACAAATAAAGATTTTTCTAATGTTATGCAAGAAATCTTTTCTGAGATGATGGCACAAGCATTTGCGTCAGCATTTACTGGACAAGAAATGACAGAGGAAGATACTATGCAATTAATGAAAGAGAAAATAGATGAAGTTACAGCAACTACAACTAATACAGAAGAAATAAATATGGTAAAAGAAGATGGTATCTGGAAATTTAGTAATAGTGATGAATTAGCTAATATGTTGTTACCAGGATTTGCATCTGGATTAGAATCTATGCAAGATTCTATTAATGATAGTTTTGGACTAGATAGTGAGTATAATGATGCTGGTTTATAAAAAATAAAACAACAAACCCACATGTTATTCATGTGGGTTTGTTTATTGCTATAAATTAAACTTCATCTTCTACAGATAATTTAGCATAATATTTTTTATCAAATTCTGTATCATATTCTATATCACCAAATATTTCTGGCATTTCTTCTTTAAAATATAATAATAGAGGAATTAAAACTTGTCTTATAGCTGGATGTACATGATTAGTTGTTCTTAATTCTAGAATATGTTTCCATTCACGAATATTAGCAGTCATAGTATATTCTGCAGCTGTTGAATGAGGAAGAATTTCTCTTACCATATCTGTTGAAGCACCTAATTCTTTCATCTTAATATAACTATTTTCAATTTCTTGCATTGTTTTCTTCCAAACATCATAAGTTTCTTTATCTTCTATATAAGAAGGATTTATAAATGCAATTTCATTTCCATATTTATCTTTATCATAGCTACAATATCTAGTAGATTCGACAGAAAAACTAGCAAATCTATGTCTTGTTAAATCTTTATAAGAACCAACATCATCATAAATTCTAACTGTAACTTTTTCATGTTCTAAAACAGATTCATGACCTCTAGTTATACAATTTGTTAGCAATTTTTTATAACTATCATCTGTGATTTTTCCTTCTGAACGATAGCAAGTTCTACAAGCTCTTTCTAATCTTTTCATTATTTTTTTACCATCAATTTTTTCTACTTTTATCCAAGGTTCTACTATTCTCATGATACATCTCCTAATAATTTATTTACAACCTTATAAATTTTACTACATTAATTAAAGATTGCATAAAAAATTAATGTATTTACTTTTAAAAATATATCAAATTTGATTTTTTTTGACAAGGAGTTTTTTATAATTGACTGTAAAAAATAATTGTGATAATATTTTTCTAACTATTGGTTGAAGTCTTATTCATAGTTAAAAGGAGGATATAATTATGATTATAGCTATGAAAAAAACATTTTTGAACAGGTATCATTACTTTTTTGATGCAAATGGAAATTTGAATCCTCGTTGCGATGCAGAGGAGCGGAAAAACTTTATAAAACTGTGCACCGAAATAAACCACAAGGTATCTTTCGGTGATATAAAAACCGGAGAAATATACACAAGAGAGGTATTTAACTTAAGAAAAGAAGTGTTAGAGGAAATGCTTCCAGTTGTGTATTCTGAAGTTTTTGATGAGCAGGGAAATGTGAAAGCATGTGGCCGAGAAAAATGTCTCGAGCTGATTGAAATCTGCTCAGAGCTGGATCCGTTTAACTATTATGGTGACAGCAAACTGGGATTCTTGAACGAGGAGAATATCTTTAAGCTTAGATGGCGAGTAAACGCATAAGCAAAGACGGCGGGTACGAAAGTTATGATTTCGTATCCGTTGTTTTTTATTTATAGAAAAAATCAAAGAGTTTTACGTATATTATATAAAACTAAATTTACATAATGTATTTGACAAATATAGGAAGAATATAGTATAATAACAAACAGTGGTTATCCAAATATTGGGTACAATAAAGAGATTTAAGTTTTATATATGATAAAGAAGAATAGCTATTAACTATATATGTCCGGAAATATAATGTATAGTAAAAAATAGTTATAAAAGTATTAAGAGCGTTTTTAGTAATTATTGTATATGATGTTATAATTTTGTGTATATTAAAAAAGAGAGCATTTTATGTAAAAATAATTATAACTATATGGGCGGAAATAATATTCTAAAAAAATATATTTATTACTAATGTAGTAATAAAATATTTTTGATGGAATTAGAAACATCAATTAAGAAAAAGCGAGATTTTTTAATAATAAAAATAGGACAATTAGAAATATTATAGTAGATATAATATTTCTTTAGCTAATGAAAATTCTTCTAATCATAGATAAGTTTAAATTAAGTCATTAACAGAAATTTTAATTTTGTTAGCTTGACTATAATTGGACTTGACCATTAAATTTAGAAAGAAGGAGTAGATAAAATAATGACAGAAGAGAAGAAAAACTTAGAGAATGAGAAAAAAGTAGGTACAAATTCACAAAGAAGAAGAAAGAATTATACTACTAAAACAAAACAAGAAACAGTAAAACAAACTAATACAGAAAATGTTAAACAAACAAGAAGTAAAACAAATACAAGAAAAACTAAGAAAGGAACAGCAAAGCAAGAAGATTTCAGATTTAAACCAAGTAATTTAAAAATTATTCCATTAGGTGGTTTACACGAAATTGGAAAAAATATAACAGTATTTGAATACGAAAATGATATTATTATAGTAGATTGCGGTTTAGCTTTTCCAGAAGATGATATGCTTGGTGTCGATTTAGTTATACCAGATATTTCATACTTAGAGAAAAATAAAGATAAAATAAGAGCACTAATTATTACACATGGTCACGAAGATCATATTGGTGCTATACCATATTTATTAAAAAAGATAAATGTACCAATTTATGCAACAAGATTAACTTGTGGACTTATAAGAAATAAATTAGAAGAACATAAGTTAGTAAAATCTACAAAATTAGTAGAGGTTAAACAAGGAGAAGTTGTAAAAGCAGGGAAATTTAGTGTTGAATTTATAAGAAGTTCACACAGTATTCCAGATTCTGTTGCATTAGCTATTAAATCACCAGCAGGAACAGTAATTCATACAGGTGACTTTAAAATTGACTATACACCAATAGATGGACAAATAATGGATTTTGGGCGTTTAGCAGAACTTGGTAATGAAGGTGTTTTAGCACTTATGTCAGACAGTACAAACTCAGAAAGAAAAGGATATACAATGTCTGAGAAAACTGTAGGTGATGTATTCGAAAGATTATTCCAAGGATGCAGAAAAAGAATAGTTGTTGCTACATTCGCATCAAACGTTCACAGAGTTCAACAAATTGTAAATTGTGCTGTAAGATATAACAGAAAAATTGCAGTTTGCGGTAGAAGTATGATAAACATGATAAATACAGCAAGGGAATTAGATTATATTAAAGTTCCAGATAATGTATTTATAGATATAGACATGATAAAGAACTATACAGACGATCAACTAGTAATAATAACAACAGGAAGTCAAGGAGAACCAATGTCTGCACTTACAAGAATGGCTTCAGGGGAACATAGAAAAGTTCAAATAACACCTGATGATTTAATAATTATATCTGCAAATCCAATACCAGGAAACGAGAAATTAGTTTCTAAAGTAATTGATGATTTAATGCAAATAGGGGCAGAAGTTGTATATAGTTCACTAGCAGATGTACACGTTTCTGGACACGCTTGCCAAGAAGAACAAAGACTAATGATATCATTAGTAAAACCAAAATATTTCTTACCAGTACATGGTGAATACAGACAATTAAAAGCTCATGCAGAAACAGCAGAAGAAATGGGAATAGATAAAGATAATATATTTATGCTTACAAATGGTAGAGTATTAGAAATGAACCAAGAAGAAGCTAAATTTACAACAAGTGTACAATCTGGTAGAGTATTAGTTGATGGTTTAGGAGTAGGAGATGTTGGAAATATTGTACTTCGTGATAGACAACATTTATCTCAAGATGGTTTAATTATAATTGTTATGACAATGGATTCTGCTACAGGAGAAATTGTTGCAGGACCAGATGTAATTTCTAGAGGATTTGTATATGTAAGAGAATCAGAAAACTTAATGGAAAATGTTAAGGCTGTTATAAGAAACGAAATAGAAAAATGTGAAAGAAATCATATTACAGATTGGTCTACAATTAAATCTAATTTAAGAGATAATTTAAAAGATTATATTGCACAAAAAACAAAGAGAAACCCAATGATTTTGCCTATTATTATGGAAGTATAATAAAATGCAGATAGGAAAAAGAAAAAGGAAAAGGAAAAGAGGGAAAAGGGGACGTTCCTTAAATCCCTGTTTATGTGCTTATGCAAAGAATACCAAGCTATAAAGGGCTTGGTATTTTGTATTTGTTAGTTTTTTGAGATATATTTAACATACTGCAAAAAGGAGCCAAGCAGGTGCTTGGACTCCTTTTTGTCATTGGATAACGTCGTCTGGGAGTGATTCTGTTTTATCGCCAGGATAGTAACTTTCAACTTCATATGGAACGTCAGAAAAAAATCGACGTATTTTTCCGTCTGTAAAGGCTACGAATCCTCTTCCGCGTTCAACTTCCGTCACATTTTCGAAATTCCTTAACTCACCATTCCAAATGATAATCACATTGTTTATTATATCCATAAGTCCTCCTTCTGCCAAATGCTGGCATCATCTTTTCAATAATTATCACCTTTAATTATACTATATTTCAGCTTTTTTCGCAAATTAAGAAGCTATATTTGTATAATACTTTATTTTAATATATCTAGTTCTTTTTCAACTAACTCTATCTGTTTTTCCACTTGTTCTTTAGCTGGTCCACCTATAATATTTCTTTTATTTACACAGTTAATTAAATCAATTGCTTGGTAAACATCTTGCTCAAAAACAGGGTTGAATTGTTTATACACACTTAAATCCAATTTTTCTAAGGTTGTATTATTCTCGATACAATATTTTACGATATTTCCTACAACTTTATAAGCATCACGGAAAGGTAAGCCTTTTTCTACTAAATAGTCTGCACAATCAGTAGCATTAATAAAACCTTTTTCAGCAGCAGCTTTCATATTTTCTTTAAGTACAGTCATAGTCTTTATTAAAGGATCTATTGTAGAAAGACTTAAATTTACTGTATCAATAGCATCAAATACTAATTCTTTGTCTTCTTGCATATCTTTATTATAGGCAAGAGGAGTTCCCTTCATAACAGTAAGCATTCCCATTAAGCTACCATAAACTCGTCCGGTTTTGCCTCTAATTAATTCTGTAATATCTGGATTTTTCTTTTGAGGCATTATAGAAGAACCAGTAGAAAAAGCATCATCCAATTCTACAAACTTAAATTCCCATGAACTCCATAATATAATTTCTTCACTTATTCTTGATAGATGCATCATTATAATAGAAATATCTGCTAACAATTCTATTATAAAATCTCTGTCTGAAACACCATCTAGACTATTATTCGTAATTTTTGAAAAGCCTAATTCTTTTGCTTCAAATTCTCTGTCTAGATTATATGTTGTTCCAGCTAAAGCACAACTACCAATAGGACATGTATCGATTCTTCCATAAGTTTCAGTTAATCTTTCCATATCTCTTTTAAACATTTCTACATATGCCATTAAGTGATGTGCAAATGTTATTGGTTGGGCTCTTTGCATATGTGTATATCCAGGCATGATTGTTTCAGTATTTTCTTTTGCTTTTTCTAGTAATGTATAGATTAAATTTTTTAGATTTTGCTTTATTTCTATAACTTGCTTTTTTAAATACATTCTAATATCTAATGCGACTTGGTCATTTCTACTTCTTGCTGTATGTAGTTTTTTACCACTTTGACCAATTCTTTTGGTTAATTCAGCTTCTATAAACATATGGATATCTTCAGCATTTGGGTCAAATTCTAAAGAACCATTTTCGATATCCTTTAAAATAGAATTTAATCCAAATATTATTTTACTTTCATCATCTTTTTCTATTATGTGTTGTTTTGCTAGCATTTTTGCATGTGCAATACTGCCTTCGATATCTTCTTTATACATTTTATGATCAAATCTGATAGAAGAATTAAAATCATTAGTTCTTTTATCTAAAGTTTTAGAAAACCTTCCTTCCCACATAGGCATATTAAATCGCCTCCTTTATAATTTTTTCATTTTTGCTATTGTCTTAGTTGGTAACCCATATAGATTTATAAATCCTGCTGCATCTTTTTGATTATAATCATCATCTTCATTAAAAGATGCTGTTTGTACAGAATATAAAGAATAAGGACTTTCTAATCCATTTGGAATAATATTTCCTTTATAAAGTTTTAAACCAACTTTTCCAGTTACTGTTTCTTGTGTTTTATCTACAAAACTGTTTATTGCATCTTTTAGAGGTGTATACCATTTAGCGTCATATAATAACTCACCTAATTTATTACCAACAATTTGTTTAAAATGCATTGTGTCTTTATCTAGGCAAATTGTTTCTAATAGGGAATGAGCTTTATATATTATTGTTCCACCTGGTGTTTCATAAACTCCTCTTGACTTCATACCAACTAATCTGTTTTCTACCATATCTAATATTCCAATTCCATTTTCTCCACCTAGCTTATTTAATTTCTCTATTAAAGTTACTAAATCTAAATGTTCACCATTTAAAGCGATAGGTACACCTTTTTCGAATTCAATTTCTATAATTGTTTCCTCATCTTTTGCTTGTTTTGGAGTAACTCCCATTTCTAAAATTTCATCATATTTTGGAACATTAGCGATATCCTCTAAATCTAAACCTTCATGAGATAAATGCCATAAATTTTTATCCTTAGAATAGTTTGTTTCTCTAGTTATTTTTAATGGAATTTTATGTTTTTCTGCATACTCAATCGCGTCATCTCTTCCTTTTATATCCCATAATCTCCATGGGGCAATGACAGGCATATCTGGTGCTAGAGCTTTTATTGCAAGTTCAAATCTCACTTGGTCATTACCTTTTCCAGTACAACCATGGCAAATAGCATCAGCATTTTCTTTTTTTGCAATTTCAACTAATTTTTTGGCAAGTAAAGGTCTTGTAAAAGGTGTTCCTAATAAATATTGACCCTCATATGTTGCACCTGCTTTAATTGCTGGTAAAATATATTCATTTACAAGTTCATCTTTTAAATCTAAAATATATGCTTTAGAAGCTCCTGTTTTTAGAGCTTTTTCTTCTAATCCTTCTAATTCATCTTTGCCTTGACCAACATCTCCTGTTACAGCTATTACTTCACAATTATTATAATTTTCTTTTAGCCATGTAATTATTACAGAAGTGTCTAGTCCACCTGAATATGATAAAACTATTTTTTTATAACTCATTTTAAATCCTCCTTTTTTTAGTATTAGCAATTCATATAGAAAAATAAAAAAAATAGCGTCTCTTGAAAGAGACGCTATTAACGTGGTACCACTCTAATTATCTATATAAATAAAAATTCTATATAAATCACTCATCTCAGTAACGCCGAGTCCGCGAGTTATGATACTAAGTGTAAACTGTTCCCATAACCACTCATAAGTTCTTTTCATTTTATACTACACATGTTAGCTCTCACTCTACCTAACTCGCTGTCGGTTCATATAAAACTACTCTCTTAATCATCGATTTTTTTATTCGCGCTTTTTATGTACATTTTTAGTATAACACAAAAATGAAATTATTGTCAACTAAAAATTATGTAAACATAAGAATTTGTAAAAAATATAAAAGAAAGAGGGGCAGAAGCCCCTCAGTTTGTGCTAAGCAATCACCTCGATCTCGCGCGGCTGGTAGAACGAATCCGCAGAGACGTTGAAGTACAGGTTGGTACAAGTGATGTACTCAAACCTGCGAGCCACCTCGAGCAACTGGTAGAGAACGTCGTGCTCGATGAGGGGAGCTGCGCCATTTGGAAAAACGAGTTCCATGTAAATGGAATCGCAGACCGAGTAGCACATGTCCCTAAAGTGCCCAACGTCACCGACCGTCATAAACGCAGGCTCCAACGACTCGATGAACAGCTCCCAAGGGGTGCTGCAGTCGAAGTCAATGGAAAAGGTTTTGGACGACTCAGCTGAGGATGGAAAATAGAACTTCCATGCCCAGTCATTTGGACTACTACCAATTTCCTCAACGAGAATGAGTTGGATTGCATTGCTAGATGTAGTCATAACTTGTCCTTTCTCGACTACAAATGTGTACGGTGTACATAAAATATTATAACATAAAAAGGGAGAAAACGCAAAAATTTCCAAGGGTTCTAACCTATAATATTAATGAGGATGAGATGTGGCAATACATCTCATCCTCATTATCAAATTTCTTACAGAGCTAAAAAGAAAAATTAATCATTTTTAGTCTCGGCTGCTGGTGTGATAACAGATCCCGGAAACATTTCCAGCAAACGAGGAATGCCTCCGCCAAAAACGATTCCCCCACGAAAACTTGCATCAACAAATTCTTCAGAAGTAGGTTCACGTCCAGAATCTACTGTTACTCTCCCAGTTTCAAGAGAAATTGTAATAATTTCTCCTGTTTCGGAATTTTTAAATTGAATTCCTGATAATTGTAATGCCATGTTGTTTTCCTCCTGCCATTTGGCTTGAGACAAGAACATATATAATTACAGAAATTAGCTTCTGCAATTCATGTTCCATCAATAAAGTTACATATAAAATTATATAGCAGAAGCACATTTATGTCAACAAAAAACAAAGTTTGGCTCTTGATATAAAGGCAATTATATTGTATAATAAAAAAGATTTTGAACTTTAGGGACGGAGCTAAAAGTTCAAAAATAATTTAAATATTAAAAATAAAAAGGGATTATAGGAACGTCCCCAAATCCCGATAAAGGAGAGAGAATTAATGGACTATAAAGATTTAGCAAATTTAATATTTCCAGATGTAAAACCAATAGAATACTATGAGGAAAAATATCCAAGAAGAAACCTAAAAGAAGGTGCTATAGTTAGTAGATTTGCACCAAGTCCAACAGGATTTGTACATATTGGTGGATTATACCAAGCTTTAGTTGCAAGAAAAGTTGCAACACAAACAGAAGGAGTATTTTTCTTAAGAATAGAAGATACAGATCAAAAAAGAGAAGTAGAAAATGGTATTACAGATATCGTTAATTCTTTAAAAGATTTTGGTATAGAAGAAGACGAAGGAATGATAAATGAAACAGAAGAAAAAGGTAATTATGGTCCATATAAACAATCTTTAAGAGGAGATATTTATAGATCATATGCTAAATACATGATAGAACTTGGAAAAGCATATCCATGTTTCTGCTCAGCCGAAGAAGTTGACGAAATAAGAAAAAAACAAGAAGCTGCAAAAGTAAGACCAGGTTATTATGGTGTGTGGGCAAAATGCAGAAATTTAAGCTTAGAAGAAATGGCAGAAAAAATAAAAGCAGGAGAAAAATATATTATCAGATTTAAATCACCAGGAAGAGAAGATAGAAAGATAAAACATCATGATGTAATAAAAGGAAATGTTACTTTCCCAGAAAATGACCAAGATATAGTAATTATTAAAGCTGATGGTCTTCCTACATATCATTTTGCACATATTGTAGATGACCACTTAATGGGAACAACACATGTAATAAGAAGTGATGAATGGCTTTCATCTGTTCCATTACATTTACAATTATTCCAAGAAATTGGATTTAAAGCACCAAAATATGTTCACATTTCACCAATTATGAAAAATGATAATGGAAACAAGAGAAAGCTAAGTAAAAGAAAAGACCCAGAAGCAGCAGTAAGTTATTATGCAGAACAAGGAATACCAGCAGAAGCAGTAAAAGAATATTTATTAAATATTGCAAATTCAAATTTCGAAAATTGGAGAAGACAAAATCCAACAGAAGATATGGAACATTTCGAATTACAATTAAATAAAATGAGTGTAAGTGGAGCTCTATTTGATATGGTTAAATTACTTGATGTTTCAAAATCAGTTATTTCTAGATTTGATGCAGAAAAAGTATATAATGAATCATTAAAATGGGCAGAAAAATATGATGCAGAATTAGCAGAAATGCTAAAAGCAGATAAAGAATATGCTTTAAAAATATTTGGTATAGAAAGAGGAAATAAGAAACCTCGTAAAGATATTGCTAAATGGTCAGACGTTAAAAATGAAATTTCATATATGTATGATGAAAAATTTTATGCACAAAATGTAAATTATGAATACCAAAAAATTTCAGATAGTGATAAAATAAAAGCAATATTAGATGAATATATAAATAATTATTTTGCTGAAAATGATGATAAGCAAGAATGGTTTAACAAAATAAAAGAATTAGCAGGAAAATTAGGATATGCAAGCGAAGTAAAAGAATTTAAAGCAAATCCAGATAAATATGAAGCACATGTTGGAGATGTAAGTACAGTGCTAAGAATAGCTTTAACTGGAAGATCAAATACACCAGATATGTATGAAATAATGGAAATAATGGGAAAAGATAGAATAAAAGAAAGATTTGAACATGCGAAAAAAGAATTGTAATTAAACAAGGGAGAATAGCCTATGGATAAACTAATGGATGTAATTAATTATTTTAAAACAATTGATTTAAAACAAGTAATTGATATTTTAATAGCCATTGCAATTATAATATTTTTCTATATATTTAGTTCTGGTTTATCTTATATTTTAATAAGAATTTTTAAAAGAAAGAAAACTGATAAAGAACGAATAAAGAAAATGCCTTTTTATAAGCCACTAAAAATATTTTTTATAGTTTTAGGAATATTTTTAGCAACAAGAGTTTTGCAAATACAAGGAAAGGCAATGGATATAATCGAATTAACATTTAAGATTATTTGCGTAATTTTATTTGCAAAAGCATTAGCAGACTGTTTTACAACAGATTCAAAAACCATGAGAAAATTACAGAGAAAATTTATGACAGATGCTGATGATAATAGAATAAATTTTATATATAAAATTATAAGATGTGCTATATATATAATTGCCATTTTAGCAGTTATTGCGTTATTAGGAATTAACCTAAATACAATACTTGCTGGTTTAGGAATAGGAAGTGTTGTGCTTACATTAGCGGCACAAGATACAGCCAAAAATCTATTTGGTGGAGTTATGATATTAATAGATAAGCCATTTGTTATAGGAGATTGGGTTCAAACTACAAATTATGAAGGAATTGTAGAAGATATAACATTTAGAAGTACTTGTATTCGTACATTTGATAATTCACTAGTAAATATACCAAATGGAGTATTATCAAATGAAGCTGTTATAAACTGGAGTAAGATGGAAAAAAGAAAATATAAATTGGACTTAAAACTTCCATTAGATACACCAGTAGAAGTAATACAAAGAATTACTAGTAAAATATATTTTATGCTTATAAATCATCCAAGTGTAATAAATGATGATACATATGTAAAATTTGATGAAATTGATCCAGATGGTGTTTCTATAATGATATATGTTTTTACAAATTCTGTTGATTATGGCAGTTACTTAAATGCTAAAGAGCATATCAATAAAAACATACTAGAAATATTAGAAAAAGAGGGTGTGGATTTAGCATATCCAACAAGTACAGTACTAGTAAAAGATGGTAATAAAGTAAAAGAAGAAGTTAAAAAAATAAATTAGATTTTTTATGAACGTTCCTAGTGATTTGGGACGTTCTTTTTTCAGGGATTTGGTGTGTCCCCACAGGGATTTGGGGACGTTCCTTAAATCCCTTTTTAATTGTAACTTTAAACTGTAGAAGAGATAAAAAGCTTCTACAGTTTTTTACGTAAAAAGTGATTTATTTAATGAATAAAAAAATATTATTTAAAAATAATAATAAAAGGTTGACAAAAACACATAGTATCAATATAATAATAACAAATGCAACTTATTAACTTTTTGATAATATCAAATAAAGGAGAGATGCCTATGGAAAATGATAAGATAATAGTAGTATTTGGAGGATCTTTTAATCCACCACTAAATTCACATTTTTCATTAGCAGAACAAATTGTATCCGAATATGAAAACGTAGAAAAGATAATTTTTGTACCAGTAAATCAAAAATATCAAAAGAAAGGTTTACTAGAAAATAAATATAGGTATGAAATGCTAAAATGCGTTTGTGATAAAAACGATAAATTCGAAGTATCAGATATAGAATTAAGAAACGAAAGACAATTATACACTATAGAAACTTTAGAAGAAATTCAAAAGATGTATCCTAATAAAACAATCTGGTTTACAACAGGAAGTGACAATTTAAGAGAATTAAATACTTGGGAAAAAGCGGACGAATTAGTCAAAAAATTTAAAGTACTAGTGTTAGAAAGAGATGAAGACTGTTTAGAAGATATAATAAATAATGACAGATTTTTAAAAGAAAATGAAAAATCATTTATAAAAGTAAAAAATAATGTTAGAAGTGGCTTAAGTTCATCATTTGTAAGAGAAAAGATTAAAGAAGGAAAAAGTATACGTTACTTTACACCAGATGAAGTATATTCATATATAAAAGTAAATAATTTATTTAAATGAACTTTGAACTTTAGGGACGGGGGTAAAAGTTCAAAATAAAGGAGGAAGTTAGATGTTAAGTAAAATAGAATTAAGGAAACACATAGATAAAATAGTTTTGTGGATACAGGACTATGTAAACAAAGTAGGAGCCAAAGGAGTGGTAATTGGAAATAGTGGAGGTAAAGATAGTGCTACAGTTATAGCACTTGCAAGCATTGCATTAGGAAAAGAAAAAGTTTTAACTGTTGGAATGCCATGTCAGTCAAAAGAAAAGGATTTAGAAGATGCAAAACTAGTTGCTCAAACTTTTGGTGTAAAAATTTTAGAAATTAATTTAACAGATACATATGAAAAATTAGAAAAAGAGCTTAATACAAAAATAGGTAAAGAATTGGCAGAAGAAGCAAAAATAAATATTAAACCAAGACTTAGAATGACTACACTATATGCGATTGCACAAAATTATAATTATCTAGTTATTGGAACAGGAAATTTGTGTGAAGCAATGGTTGGATATACAACAAAATGGGGAGACAGTGCAAGTGATTTTAATCCAATTGCAAACTTTACAGTTGATGAGGTCTTAAAGATAGGAGAAATATTAGGAGTACCTGAGAAAATTATAAAAAAGGCACCAAGTGATGGATTAAGTGATAAAAGTGACGAAGAAAAAATGGGAATAACATATAAGGAAGTTGCAGAATATATAGAAACAGGAAAAACGAATGAAGAGAAAATGAAAAAAATAGAAAAACGATATATGAATTCTAAACATAAAAGAGAAAAAATCCCAACATACGATTTTGAAAGAAAAAATTATTTAAATGAATTGAAATAATAAGGGGAGATTTTTATGAAGGATGATATTAAAACCAAAATAAAAAAGGTTTTTTCATATGTGTTTATAGATGGTTTAACAGGAATGGCTTGGGGCTTATTTTCTACCTTAATTATTGGCTTGATAATAGAGCAGCTAGGAAAATTAATTGGTGGAAATGTAGGAAATTTGATTGTAGTAATTGGAAAAATAGCTGCAAGCTTAACTGGTGCAGGTATTGGAGTTGGAGTAGCAGTAAAATATAAGGAAACACCTTTTGTTACAATTTCTGCAGCGATTGCAGGGGTAATAGGTGCTTTTGCAAGTAAGATATTACAAGGTTCTGTCTTTGTAGATGGAACTATTATTTTAAATGGACCTGGAGAGCCACTTGGAGCATTTATAGCAAGTTTTATAGGAATTATTTGTGGTAGATGGATACAAGGTAAAACTAAATTGGATATTATTTTAGTTCCTATTTTTACAATAATGATAGGTGGAGCTGTTGGATTATTAGTGGGGCCTCCAATTTCAAATTTTATGCTAGCATTAGGAGAACTTATTAATTGGGCAGTGGATAAACAACCAGTTATAATGGGAATATTAGTATCTGTTTTGATGGGAATGATATTAACTCTACCAATAAGTTCTGCAGCACTGGCTATCATATTAAATTTAAGTGGATTAGCAGGTGGAGCAGCTACAGTTGGTTGCTGTGCTAATATGGTTGGATTTGCAGTTGCAAGCTTTAAAGAAAATGGAATTTCTGGACTTATTTCGCAAGGATTGGGAACATCAATGTTGCAAGTTCCAAATATTATGAAAAAGCCAATTATCTGGCTTCCTGCAATTATTGCTAGTGCAATTTTAGGACCAATTTCGACTGTGGTATTACATATGACAAATAATGCTTCTGGAGCAGGAATGGGAACAGCAGGTTTGGTTGGTCAACTAATGACCTGGCAAGATATGAGTGGAAGTGAAAATGGAGTGGTATTAATAATAAAAATTATATTACTACATTTTATATTACCTGCTGTTATAGCTTGGGTTACAAGTTATATTATGAGAATAAAGGGTTTGATAAAAGACGGAGATATGAAGCTTGAAAGCAGCATCTAGATTGACTTAAAGCGTAAAATGGTGTATAATATAGTTTAGACAAAATGAAAAGAGAGGTAGAGAATTATGAAAAAAATACGGATAGGTTACAACCAATTAAATGTTAACTCAAAATATGCTTTGGCATATATTTGGTTTGTGATAGCAGTAATAGCGATTGCTTTGGGTTGCAAAGTTAACACGAATTATTTTATTATAATTCCAATGATGTTAACCTTTCAATTGTTTTTATTTAATAAGGCAATACATATACTATTAATGATTCCTTTAATAATGGAAATTGTGGTTTTGACGGTGTATATTGCAGAGAAAAATATAACGGTTGGTACGGTAGTATCAATGGAATTATTAATTGCTTATTTTGGATCGTATTTTTTTAGAGGGCATGCTGGCTAAAGCATGCTCTTTTCCTTTTTAATTTAGAGTTTAAGAAAAGTGCCCAAAGTCACGATTGACAAAAACAACCAATCATAGTATTATAATGATATTAAGAGATAAGGAGAGATATATATGACAGAGGAAGAATTTTTAAAAAATTATGATTCAAATCAATTTTTTAAACCATCTGTAACGGTTGATTCTATAATATTTACAATACGTGATGTAGAAACAGATAATTATAGAAAATTACCAGAAAAGAAATTACAAGTCTTATTAGTTAAAAGGGCAGAACATCCATATATGGGTAAATGGTCATTACCTGGAACATTTGTTAGAAAAGAAGAAAGATTTGAGGAAGCTGTACAAAGAAGTTTAAAGGCTAAAACAAATATGCAAGATATATATTTAGAACAATTATATTCATGGGGAGATCCAAATCGTGATCCAAGAACTAGAATAATTAGTACATCATATATGGGGCTTGTAGATAGTGAAAAAGTTTGCATTAAATCTGGAGGAAGTACACAAGATGCAAATTGGTTTACTGTTACATTAAATTCTATTAAAGAGAAAATGACAGAAAATAAACATGGATATAAAAAAGAAGAAGAGATAGAAATCTTATTAGAAAGCAAGACAGAAACTGTAAGAAACAAAGTAAAAGTGGTCAAAGAATTAGTTGATGGAAACCAAATTATATATACACAAATATTAGAATCTGAACTTGCTTTTGACCATGCAAAAATGCTTATTTATGCAATTGAAAGATTAAAGAATAAAGTTGAGTATACAACAATTGCATTTAACTTAATGCCAGAGAAATTTACATTAACTAAATTACAACAGGTATATGAAATATTGTTAGACAAGCCATTATTAAAAGCTAATTTTAGAAGGAAGATTGCAGATATGGTTATAGAAACAGATGAATATGAAGAAAATGCAGGACATAGACCTTCAAAATTATATTGCTTTAATAAAAATTGGCAGCCACATATATTTTAAATATAGGAGAATACTTGCTAAAAACGTTGAAAAACTAATAAATTTACGATATAATAATTATGTATACTAATACAGAATCTCCGGTATACAACAAGCTTTTTACAAAAAAATATTTAAGGAGGAATTTATTATGTCAAAAAGAGATGCACAATCACTTAGCGTATGTGTGCCTGGAAAGGCATGTGTTAATCGGTGTAAGTACTGTGTAGCATGTATGCACACAGACGTGTACAAAAATCAGATGAATGAAAACCTTCCGTTTTATGATTTGTATTTGGAAGATTATATTCGTAGAATGGTATATGCAAAGGAGAATGACGCTAATATCATGATGATTACTGGCGACATCGAACCTTTGCAGAACCGTCATTTCTTGATGACGTTGTCACTTTTAAACAAGTTTGTGCTTCCATACCACAAATGCACATCTTTTAACTGGATTGAACTGCAGACATCTGGTGTTTTATTAGATAGACCATACGCCAGATTTCTGCGCAATACAGTAGGTGTTAGTGTAATGTCACTGTCACTTTCATCTTTTAATGATGACGACAATTGTGAGATTTCCGGTATTGCAGAGAAAAACAAAATCTGTATAGAAGAAGTATGCAAAATTGCCAAAGACTATGACTTTACATTAAGGCTTAGTCTTAATATGAACAAGGCAATGCTTAAGAGTGTAGGAGGAACTGTCGAAGGGCTTTTTAAAAAAGCGAAAAAGCTCGGAGCAGACCAGATTACATTCCGAAAGTTGTATGTTGAAGGAGACAACCAACAGAGCCACTGGATAGAACAGAATGCAGTATCACAGGCAGTGTTCATGAAAATCGATGAATATATCAGAGAGAATGGACATCTTATAGATATCCTTCCATATGGATATGAACAGTACAGTGTAGACGGAATGTCCGCTGTGGTGGACAAGGACTGCATGAATGAGGAGAGAACACAGAAACAGGTTTCAAAATATTTTGTTTTGAGACCTGATTGTAAACTGTATAACGGTTGGCAGAAAGAGGACTTGATTTTTTGACATAATCCGTTTTAGACGGGGAGAGGGAGTTAGCGTTGCTGACTCCCTCTCCACTTGTCTTAAAAATACCGAAATATAACTAGGAGTAGCCAGTAATTTATTAGTTTAAATCAGCTACAAAATGGGAAAAATTAAAGAAGGAGAAAGCCATCAGATTACTTATTATCAAAAAGATAATATTTATTTGCAAAATCTATTGACAAAAAGAAATGATATACATATAATGTTATTATCAAAAAGTTAATAAGTACCAAAAATAGGAGGAATTGGTATGAATAATCAAAGATTAGAATTAGTAGCAGACTTTTATGAGTACACAATGGCAAATGGATATTTTAACAAAAACATGGAAGACAGAATAGCGTATTTTGATGTGTTTTTCAGAAAAGTACCAGATGAAGGTGGATATGCAATAGTAGCTGGACTAGAGCAAATAATTAATTACATAAGAAATTTATCGTTTGATGAAGAAGATATAAGCTACTTAAGAAAACAAAATAAATTTTCAGAAGAATTCTTAAATTATCTAGAAAATTTTAGATTTACAGGAGATATATGGGCAATACCAGAAGGAACAGTAGTATTTCCAAATGAACCACTAATAACAGTAAAAGCACCAATAATACAAGCACAATTATTAGAAACAATGCTATTACTTACAACTAATCATCAATCTTTGATTGCAACAAAAACAAGTAGAATTGTAAGAGAAGCACAGGGAAGACCTGTTATGGAATTTGGTGCAAGAAGAGCACATGGTATTAATGCAGCAGTAGAAGGTGCAAGAGCAGCAATTATAGGTGGTGCAGTAGGAACATCATGTACATTATCTGCAAAGGAATTTAATGTACCAGCAAGTGGTACAATGGCACATAGTTGGATTCAAAGTTTTGATTCAGAATACGAAGCTTTTAAAACATATGCAGAGCTATATCCAGATGATTGTACATTTTTGATAGACACATACAATACAATCGAATCTGGTCTTCCAAATGCAATTAAAGTATTTAATGAAGTTCTAAAACCTAAAGGATATAGACCAAAAGCAGTTAGACTAGATAGTGGCGATTTAGCATATTTGTCTAAAAAGGTCAGAAAAATATTAGATGAAGCAGGATATGAAGATTGCAAAATATGTGCTACAAATTCACTTGATGAATATTTAATAAAATCATTAATAGAACAAGATGCTAAAATTGATTTATTTGGAGTAGGGGAAAATTTAATTACTGCAAAAAGTGAACCAGTCTTTGGAGGAGTATATAAACTAGTTGCATTAGAAAAAGACAAAAAAATAGTACCAAAAATTAAAGTAAGTGAAAATACAGCAAAAGTTACAAATCCAAGCTTTAAAAAAGTATATCGTTTTTATGATAATGAAACTAAAAAAGCAATAGCAGATGTAATTACATTAGCAGATGAAATTATAGACGAAAGAGAGTATATGATTTTTGATCCTCAAAATCCATGGAAAAAGAAAGTTTTAAAAGATTACTCTATAAGACTACTTCAAGAAAAAATATTTGAAGAACGGAAAATTAATATATAAAAATCCAGAACTAAAAGAAATTGCTAAATATTCTAAAAAAGAATTAGATAGTATGTGGGAGGAAGTTAAACGTATAGAAAATCCACATAAATATTACGTGGATTTATCTAAAAAATTATGGATATTAAAAAATAATATGTTAAATAATATATATTTTTAAAATAAGAATATGCTTTACTAAACTTTTGTCTTTAGATATAATGTAAAAAGTTTAGTACATGGGGATGATGTAGCAATGATTAAACTTATAGCAAGTGATTTAGATGGAACAATGTTCGAAAAAGGAAATGTAATACCAGAAACTAACTTAAAAGCAATAAATGATATTAATAATTCAAATATAAATTTTACAATATGCACAGGAAAAACATATTCATTATTTAAAAATATATGTGAAGATATAGGAACTGGCTATGGAATATTTGGAAATGGAAATCAGATAATTAACTTAAAAACTGGTGAAGAAATTTATAGAAAATTATTAAGAAACGAAGATGTACTTTTTTGCATAAATACAGCAAAAAAGTTAAAGTTACATGTACACTTATATACTAATAAAGAAGTAATAACCGAAAAACTATTATATATGGATTTAAGAAATTTTGAATTAACTAAAAATGATAAAAATATAGATTTAGAATTTAAAATTGTAACAGATATACAAGAATATGTAGAAAGAGAAAATCCAGAAATATTAAAACTAGTAATTTCTGCAGAAAAAGATTTAGCAAGTCTAAAAAAAGAGTTTGTTAAAAATAAAAATTTACAAGTAAATTTAATTAGAAAAGTTGATAAATATAGAGATGAAATTATAGGAAAAGAATATGAATATTTAGATATTATGCCAGCAGGAATTAATAAGGAGCAAGCACTTGAAGTATTAGAAAATTATTTAAAAATAGATAAAAGTGAAGTGCTGGCGATAGGTGATAATTTAAATGATTTAGAAATGATAAAAGATTCTGGAGTTGGTATTGCTGTTGCAAATGCATATGACGAAGTAAAAGAAGTTGCTAATTATACAACAACCACTACTGCACAAAATGGTGGTTTTGCAGAAGCAGTATATAAATTTATAGAACTTAAATAGAAATAAAATAACGCATCATAAAAGCTTTTAGTTAGCTTATGATGCGTTTTGTTTTATGTATTAGCATTAATAATTTCATTTGCTTCTTCTTGTGATATATATCCATTTCCAACCATTGTTTCTAATACATGCTCTTGTCTAGTTTTAGTTAAATCTGGATTTTTGGTTGGAGCATATACTGAAGGAGCATTAGGAATTCCAGCCATCATGGTACATTCATTTAAGTCCATTTCACTAGGTTCTTTATCTAAATAACCATTACAAGCTTCTTTAATTCCATAATATCCATCACCAAAATAAGATGTATTTACATATAATTCTAAAATTTCTTCTTTAGAATAATTATCTTCAATAGCAAATGCCATAAATATTTCTGCAAGTTTTCTAGAAAATGGGTTCATATCTATAAAATAAATGTTTTTAGCAAGTTGTTGTGTAATAGTACTACCACCTTCACGTAAATCAAAATTTGTAACATTAACATATATAGCTCTACCTATTGAGCGTAAATCTATTGCTCCATGGTCATAAAAACGTCTATCTTCTACAGAGACTACAGCGTCCAAATAATCCTGTGGTAAGTCTTCATATTTCACATAATTTTCATCACTTTGAATTTGCTCTATTTTACTAATTAAAGGTTCTTCTTTTATAGCTTGGCTGTATAGAGAATACCCATATATTCCAAGCGAAGCGGCAATTAGTATTATAATTAAAAGCAAAATTAATAAAAACTTTTTCATACGTATCACCAAATATATTATACAGTAAAAAGTAATTATTGTAAAACAATAATCAAAAAATTAATATAATATTAAGAAATAAAAAAAATTAAAAAAAGTCTAAAAAGTACTTGCAATTTAATAAATGTTGTATTAAAATTTATCCAGGTGGAGAGAAGTGGTACAAAGTGGTAAAAAATGAATTGAGGTGAAACGAAGTGCTAATTCGGCCAATATGAACATTCTTTAGATGCCAAAGGCAGATTAATAATGCCAGCAAAGCTAAGAGAAGATATGGGCGAAAAGTTCATAATCACTAAAGGCTTAGACGGGTGTCTATTTGGATTTTCACAAAACGAATGGGAAAACTTCGAAACCAAATTAAAAACACTTCCACTTACCAATAAAAATGCTAGAGACTTCGTAAGATTTTTCTTATCTGGAGCAATGGAATGCGAAATAGATAAACAAGGAAGATTTTTAATATCTAGCAATCTAAGAAATGTTGCAACACTAGAAAAAGAAGTAGTTATAATTGGTGTTGGGACAAGAATAGAAATATGGAATAAAGACAAATGGGAAGAATACAACAGTGAGGAAAATATATCAGCAGATGATATTGCAGAAAATATGACAATGTTAGGTATATAACTTGAAAAAGTTTATATAAATTTTATACAAAAGAAAAATTTTAAATTTACTAATGAAGAAAAAGTTACAAAAGAAGTTTTGTAAACATTTACTAAAGAGAAATCAAGAAAAACTTGATAAGAAGAGGGCTATACTAAAGAGGAATTTTAATATACAAAAGATAAAATCTTAAGAAACTAATTATATTTATCTATGTACTTAAGAAAAAATATTTAAATTACAAATGTAAATAGCTAATATATACCACGAAAAAGGGAATGAAATACAAATGACGAAACCGCTAGAAACAAAAGAAGAATAGCTACTAAACAGTTGGAAATCGAAAACTTCCAACTGTTTGTGCTATTCAAAAAATGATAAATGGAGGGTATGTATTGGAATTTAAGCATAAACCGGTTTTACTTGATGAATGTATAAATGGATTAAATATAAAACAAGATGGAGTTTATATAGATGGCACCTTAGGAGGTGCTGGGCACAGTAAAGAGATTGCCAAAAGATTATCAAGTAAAGGGCTATTAATCGGAATAGATAGAGACTTAGAAGCTTTATCAGCAGCAAAGGAAAATTTAAAAGAATTTAAAAATGTTAAATATATACATGGGAATCATGATGATATAGATATAATAATGCAAGACTTGCGGAATAGAAGCCGTAGATGGAATATTACTGGATTTAGGTGTTTCTTCATATCAATTAGATGAACGAAATAGAGGATTTAGCTATTTAGGTGAGAATATATTAGATATGAGGATGGATAAAACACAAGAGCTAACTGCAAGAGATGTGGTTAATAATTATCCAGAAGAAAAATTAGCAAATATTATATATGAATATGGAGAAGAGAGATTCTCTAGAAATATAGCAAAAAATATTTGTATAGAGCGAAAAAAAGCACCAATAGAAACAACTGCAGAATTAGTAAAAATAATAGAAAATTCTATTCCTAAATCAAAGCAAAATAATGGTCATCCTGCCAAAAGAACATTTCAAGCAATCAGGATAGAGGTAAATAACGAGATAGAACCTTTATACGATACTGTTTTAAAATGTATAAAATGCTTAAACAAAGGTGGAAGATTATGTATTATAACATTCCATTCTTTAGAAGATAGAGCGGTTAAAAAAGCATTTATAGAGGCAGAAGGAAGATGTACATGTCCAAAAGATTTGCCATATTGTGTATGTGGAGCAGTATCTTATGGGAAAATTATAAATAAAAAACCAATAATTGCTACTAAGGAGGAACAAGAGGAAAATTCAAGAAGCAAGAGTGCTAAATTAAGAATTTTCGAAAGAAAATAACGAAAGAGGAGGTGAAGGCTAATGGCTAGATACCAATATGAAACAAGTCCAAGAAAATTAGAACCAGATTTTATACCAAATCGAATATCTAAAAAAAGTCAGGACTTGCAAAGAGAGAGAGAATTAAAAGAGAAAATAAAGCAAGAAGCAAAAGAAAGAGCAAAACAAAAAAGAGCTACAGTTGTATTAAAGAAAAAAGTTGTTGTATATATTGCTTTGATTTTTGCTATGCTATTAGTCGTTAGCTATAGAAATTCCTTAATAACAGAAGATTTTAATAAAGTAAAATCATTAAAAACAGAACTTGCAACATTACAAAAGGAAAATCAACAAACTCAAGTTTCAATAGAGAGTAATCTTAATTTAAGTAAAATAGAAGAAGAAGCAAAAAGTAAATTGGGAATGCAAAAACTTACAAATGATCAAAAAATATATATAAGCTTACCAAAAAAAGACTATGTGCAGTCTTCAACTGATAATACAGAAACGACTACAGAAAAAAGTTGGTTAGAAAAAATTATAGAAAAAATAAAAGGAAATTAATCCGTATTTCAAAATTTAAAAATTGAATGCGGATTAATTTTTGGTTTTTTATATAGTAAATATATGATATATTGAAAAAATTAACATAATGTGGTAAAATAAAAAAGTATGGCAAATGTATTATTCAAAAGTTTTATGCCATAACAAAAGAAAAATTTAGGAGGCAAGAATATGTCAAGAGAAAAGTTATTTCCATTAGCAAAAAGTGAGGGAGAAAATGAATTAGAGCGGTTACTTGAAAGAGTTGTAGATCGCGACAAATTCTCCTATAACGAGGCTAAGGCATTTGCGATTATCTATCAAAACTTAGCACCAGGTGATGTTGCAGGTAAAATTTCTGCAATGAGAGTTAAAAAATTTATGGAGGACTTCATTCAAAAAGATAATCCTAGCATCTATAAAAAGATGTGCATATTTTATGGATTGTCTGAGGAAGAGTATGATGAAAAAAAGAGTTCAAAGATAAATAATCTGATACAGAACTATATGGACGGTATACGTTCAGTTGAGAACGCAATGAGTTATTCTGTATCCTTCGAAGAGGCTGCAAATAAGATGGCACCAAAGCTTGATGCTCCGGAAGAGATGTCCGTCGTCGAAAGAGTAAAATGGATAAGACTTTGGTTTATAGTAATTCGAAATCAAGAACTATTCTATAACGAGATAGACGGAAATGGTAAGATTCGAGGAATTGATGTTACTCGAGATGTAAACAATATGTATATTTTTCCCGAATCTATGATTTTGCTGAATGAATCATTTCTGTCGAAATTAGATGACGGAGAAATTATTTACCAGATGATTAAAGAATTTATTGATTCATACACGACAGATGTTCAGCGAGCTGTATACAGGTTTGCGGAACTGGATGGAGTTAACCGCCCAGATTCATGTAGACTGGGAAGAATTAGAGAAGACGTAAAGAAAAAGTTATTCCCTAATTCGTGGAGATCGTCAACTTCATTTTTTATGTGCAAGACAGGGATAAAATATATGATTCCCAAACATTTAGAAATGGCTGTGTTTGCATATAAGAATGGCGGAATTTCGAATATGCCCGTAGGTAAATTTGAAATTCTGGATGTCTTTAACTGTTATAAAAAGAGAAAAGTTACCGTATATAAATATGGGGAAACTCAGGTAAATGGTAACACTGTTGAACTTGGGGTAACTTGCGAGCAAGAGCTTATGCTTTATGTTAACCTCTACAAGTGGCTTATGGACCATCCAGATTTTAAGTTTGGTAAGGAAGATAAGACTCTGGAGGAATATGGTCTGTCAGACTTATTACTTAACGAGAAAGAGCTTGTAAGTGCTTGGATTTTAGAGCAGGGGTTTGCAAGTTCTGAGGAAGATATTAACTGGAGGTTGGCAGAGAAAGTTTTGAACCCAAAAGAGAACCTTTCCGTTTTTAAGGATTGGTATGATGGAAAGATAAGTGGAGACACAATCTACGAGAGAATCGGATTTAATTCCGAAAAACTTGCTAGAATGTGTTTAAGCTTGAATGGACTTATCCTGTTGGATAAGAACACATTAAACCAAGCATTAAAAAGAGTAAAAATGTTTGGTTTTGACAATTCACTAAAAAGTGACAAAATTTATGTACGGTTGTATGAGTTTTTAAAGGAAACTTGTCTACCGTGTGGTCCTAAAAAAAAGGCAATTGTAAGTTATGGTATAAAATATTAACAAAAACCCCCTGCTGTGCGTTGCATAGCAGGGGGGTTCTTAGTGGAAGAGATCGTATAACTCTTCTTTCAGCTGTGCTGAAAGCGAATTAAACTTATCTTCCTTTCTTGCGTCGAAATCTCTCAAGAAGAAAGATACATCACTCGGACCGATGTTGTCAATCTTCAAAAAGTTTTCAACAGCATATTCGTATGCAGCAAGGAAGTCCATTGCACGCAGCCTTTCTGACGCGATGTCTGTCTTGTTGGTGATGCTGGATTCACTCACATAGGTGTAGTTATATCCAACATAGTCAATACCAACAACTGTAGCAGCTTTTGCAATCAGCAAAGGTATTAATGCAAGGTCTTCGTGGCATCTTAGCTGCGGAAGAAAGAGCAGTTCGGCAAAAACTGATTTCTTAATACAGAAGAGCCAGTAAAGAGCATACTTTTTGTCAGGTTTGGACCATAACTTTAAGGCCTCCATACCCGACATGATGCGATACAATTTGTCTGAACAGTTGTATCGCTGGTGATTTTTTTCGGGGTTGTCGCCAACGAGTTCACATTGGAATCTGATAATTTCGGGAAATCTGAATTTACAGATTACCTCTGCGAGTCGATCGAGCAACTCCGAATTGATGGTATCATCTGAATCAACTTGGAGAATGTATTCACCAGTTGCAAGAGAGATACCACGTCTACGCGTTTCCGAAACTCCAGAATTAGGAAAGCTATACAGCTTTATTCTGGAATCATTTTCTGAAAAGCTCTTTACAATTTTCTCTGTTTCATCGGTAGAACCATCATTTACGATGATTACCTCGAAATCAGGGAAGGATTGTGTTACAATACTTTCCAGACATTCCCGTATAGTCTTTGCAGAATTGTATACAGGGATAACAATGGAAAACAAAGGTGTTGACGCCATGCAAATCATCCTTTCTGTCAACAGGGTTAATATATACATTATATTATGTAAAATCAATTTAGTCAATTGTATTATGGAATAAATTATGATATATTAGTATAACTAAAACACGGAGGTATACTATGAAATATAAAGAGTTAATAGATAAAATGACTTTAGAAGAAAAAGCAAGTTTGTGTGTAGGAGGAGATTATTGGCATAGTAAAGCTATAGAAAGACTTGATATTCCAAGTATTACAATGTCAGATGGACCACATGGACTAAGAGTACAAAAAACTAAAGCAGATAATTTAGGAATTAATGAAAGTGAAATTTCAACTTGTTTTCCTGCTTCATCAACAATAGGAAATAGTTGGAATAAAGAAACTGCATACATGTTAGGAAATACTTTAGGAGAAGAAGCAGCTTATGAGGATGTAGATATTGTTTTAGGTCCTGCAATAAATATAAAAAGGACACCCTTATGCGGAAGAAACTTTGAGTATTTCTCAGAAGATCCATATTTAACAGGAGTATTAGCAAGGGAATATGTAAAAGGATTGCAAACAAATGGGGTAGGAGCTTGTGTAAAGCACTTTGCGGCCAATAACCAAGAAAATAGAAGAAGAACAATAAATGCAGTTATAGATGAAAGAACTTTAAGAGAGATTTATTTAAAAGCTTTTGAAAAGATTGTAAAAGAAGCAAAGCCATGGTCTATTATGAGCGCATACAATAAACTTAATGGAACATATTGTAACGAAAACAAAGAGCTAATGAATATCTTAAGAAAAGAATGGGAGTTTAATGGTTTAGTTATAACTGATTGGGGAGCAGAAAATGATAGAGTTTCTGGTTTAATTGCAGGTAATGAAATAGAAATGCCTGGTGGCAGAGGAAATGGTGTAGAAGAAATAATAGAGGCAGTTAAAAATAAAAAAGTATCAGAAGAATATCTAAACGAAGTAGTTAGTAGAATTTTAGAATATGCATTTAAAGGAGCAGAAAGAGAAACTTTAAAAGAATATAATAGACAAGAACACCATAATATAGCAAGAAAATTAGCAGAAGATTCTATTGTTTTATTAAAAAATGATGAAGATATTTTACCAATAAAAAATAAGAAAGTTGCAGTTATAGGAGATATGGCTAAAAGACCAAGATATCAAGGTGCAGGTAGTTCTACAATAAATCCATATAAATTGACTAATTTATTAGATTGTTTAAAAGAGCAAGGTATAGAATGTAGTTATGCACAAGGATATGAAAGAATAGAAAGCGAAAATGATGTAACTTTAAGAGAAGAAGCTATAGAAATGGCTAAGAATAGTGAATTAGTGATATTATGTGTTGGACTTACAGAAAATTTTGAATCAGAAGGAATGGATAGATTTACATTAGATATTCCATCTAATCAAAATAAATTAATAGAAGAAATCTGCAAAGTAAATAAAAAAGTAGTTATTGTACTTTCAAATGGTTCACCAATTTTAATGCCATGGAAAGATGATGTACAAGCAATAATTACAAGTTACCTAGGAGGAGAAGCTGGAGCAGAAGCAATGGTAAATTGTTTAATTGGAAAAGTAAATCCTAGTGGAAAACTTGCAGAAACATATCCATTAAGTTTAGAGGATACACCTTGCTACAATTATTATCCAGGAACAGAAGTAAGTGTAGAATATAAGGAAAGTATTTATGTGGGATATAGATATTATGACAAAATAAATAAGAAGGTTTTATTCCCATTTGGATATGGATTAAGTTATACAACTTTTGAATATTCTAATTTAAATGTAGATGAAGATGAAGAAAATATCATTGTAAGGTTCAAAATAAAAAATACAGGAAAAGTAGCAGGAAAAGAAATTGCACAAGTATATATTGGACAAGAAAATCCAAAAATATTTAAAGCAAAGAAAGAATTAAGAGGATTTGAAAAAGTTGAATTAGAACCAGAAGAAGAAAAAGAAGTAATAGTAAAAATAAGTAAAGACGAATTAGCATATTATGATGTAGATCAAAATAAATGGGATATAGAAAAAGGAACATATAATATTTATGTAGGAAAAAACATTGAAGATATCGTTTTAAATACTAGTATAGAACTAGATGGAGCTACTATAAATAAAGAATTTCCAAGTGTATATATGACTGGAAATATTGAAGATGTTAGTGATACTGATTTTGAAGAAATATTAGGATATAAAATACCTACGAGATATATTGATTTAAAAGATTTAACGGTTGAGAACACATTAGAACAATTTAAAAATACAAAAATAGGTAAAAAAATATTTGAACATGAAATGGAAAAAATGGATAAATTAATGAAAGAACAAAATGTAAATAAAGCAACAAAGGTAATGATGGACTTACAAAAACCTCTAAAGAAATTCTATGAAAAGAAAAGTAGTAAATATACTAAAGAGATGGTAGAAGAGTTTATAAATACAGCCAAAAAAGATGAAGAAAATTTAAATTTAGAGTTTGTTAAATTGTACTTAAAATAATAATTGACTAATTTAGAGGAGGAAAACATAAATTGATAAAAGCAGTATTTACAGATATTGATGAAACATTAACAAATTCAAATAGAGAAGTGACCGAAAAAACTTGCTATCAAATAAAAAGATGTATAGAAAAAGGAATTCTAATAATATTAACTTCTGGTAGAGCTAGAAAAGATGCTACAAATTATCAAAAACAAATAGGAGCAAGTCCATATATTATTTCATCAAATGGAGCTTATTGTTATGATGAATTAAATGGAATAGAAATCTTTAGTGAGCCTATAAAAAAAGAAGTAGTAAAACAATTATTAGAATATGCACAAGAAAATGGGTATACAATAAAATTTAATTATAAAGATAAAATTGTTTTAAACAAAGCCCTTTTTTTGGATGAAAAAGATAAAGAGAAAACAGTGGATGAACTAAAAAATATTATAGAAACCGAAAATATTGTGCAATGTATAGTATCTAGTTCTGATATTGAAAAAATGATGGAACTAAAGAGTTATTTAGCAAAGAATTTCCATGAGGTAAAGATAGTAAATGAATCTAAAAAATTAAAAAATCCAGAATTAAAACCAAGTAAAAATTATTATTGTGATATAGCTTCTGCTACTATCTCAAAAGGCAAGGCGGTACATATGATATGCCAATATTTAAATTTAAGCGAAGAAGAAATTATAACAATTGGAGATGGAGAAAATGATATTTCTATGTTTAATATAACTCCAAATTCAGTTGCAATGGGAAATGCATTAGAATATATAAAAAGACAAGCAAAATATATAACTTTATCAAATGATGAAGATGGAGTAGCAAAAGTATTAGAAAAATTATAAAAATATAGTCCCCGAAAGAAGTAGAAATTTTCTTTCGGGGATTTTTGTTATTTAAACAAGCTGTTGGCACATAGAATAGTAAAAAGAAATTTACTAGTAAGAGGTGTAAAATGCAAACTGTATCTAGCATAAAAAACAAAAAAATGATGTTATGGATTATAATTGTTTCTGCAATATTACTTATATTATTAATAGTAAGACTGGCTGTTATTCAATTTATCGATGGAAATAAATTAAAACAGATGGCCTATGAACAACAAACATTGAATAGAAAAATAACATCCAAAAGAGGTACGATATATGATGCTACAGGAGAAAATATACTTGCACAAAGTAGTACTGTAGAAACAGTTACAGTTAATTCTACCAATATTCAAGAGGATAAAAAAGAACTTGTAAGTAAAGCCTTGTCAGATATATTAGAGTTGGATTATGAAGAAACATTAAAAAAAGTAAAGAAAAGAAGTTCTATAGAAACTATTGCTAAAAAAGTAGAGAAAGATAAAACAAATGAACTAAGGCAATGGATGAAAGATAATAATATAGAATCTGGAATAAATATAGACGAAGATACAAAAAGGTATTATCCATATAGCACATTGGCATCACAAGTAATAGGATTTTGTGGAAGTGATAATCAAGGGTTAGATGGAATAGAAGCTAAATATGATGATATTTTAAAAGGAAAAAGTGGACAGATAGAAAAATTAACAGATGCAAAAGGTGGAGATATGCAGCAATTAGAAGAAACATATGTAGCAGCAGAGAAGGGAAAAGATTTGGTGCTAACGATAGACTTAACTATTCAATCAATTGCAGAGAAATATCTTGAAAATGCCTGTATAGATAATGAATGTACAGATGGTGGAAATGTAATTATCATGAATCCAAACAATGGGGATATTTTAGCAATGGCTACATATCCAAACTATGATTTGAATAATCCATATGAACTAGAAAATAGCGAAAATATGGATAGTAGTGAAAAGAATAAACAGCTACAAGCTAAATGGAGAAATAAAGCGATTGCAGATACATATGAACCAGGTTCTACTTTTAAATTAATAACGTCTTCTGCAGCATTAGAAGAGGGAATAACAACCACAGATAAAGAAGGAGAATTTAATTGTGGTGGTGGAATAGAGATTGCAGGAGTTAGAATAAAATGTTGGAGATATTATAGACCACATGGAACACAGAGTTTAAGGCAAGCTCTTATGAATTCATGCAACCCTGTATTTATTGCATTAGGCCAAAAGATAGGTAAAGATAAATATTATGATTACTTAGAAAAATTTGGATTTTTTAAGAAAACAGGAATTGACTTGCCAGGAGAAGCTAAAGGAATATTTTTAGATAAAGATAAAGTTGGACCAGTAGAATTAGCAACAATAAGTTTTGGGCAAAGATTTGAGGTAACACCATTGCAGATGGTAACAGCAGTTTCTAGTATAGCTAATGGTGGAGAATATATAGAACCTAGGGTAGTTAAAGAAATAATTGATTCTGAAACGGGAGAAAAACAAGAAGTAGAAGTAAAAAAAGGAGCTAGAGTAATATCAGAAGAAACAGCAAATAGTGTGCTTAGTATGATGCAATCTGTAGTAGAAGATGGAACAGGAAGAAATGCACAGGTACAAGGATATTTAGTGGGTGGTAAAACAGGAACATCAGAAGATGGGGTTAATACAAATAAATATGTAACTTCATTTATGGGAGTAGCACCAATTTCTGACCCACAAGTTGTAATTTTAGTTACTTTGTATAACCCAACAGGAGAAGGGGGACACCAAGGAGGAGGTGTCGCAGCACCTGTAGGAGGTCAAATATTAGGAGAAGTATTGCCATATCTAGAACTTAAGCAAGATAAAGAAACAGAAGAGGGAGAAAAAGAAGAAGTAGAAATGCCAGAAATAAGAAATAAAACTGTAAAAGAAGCAAGAGAAATTTTAAAAGAATTAGGATTAGAGCTAGAGATAAATAATTTAACCGAAGAAATCAATGAAAACGAGACTTATGTAAAAGAACAAATTCCAAAACCAGGAATAAAAATAACGAAAGAAACAAAAGTTTATATTGATATATAAAATTAGTTGCTATATAATGTATTCGTAAAATTGTATAAAATGGAGGTATATTTATGAACCTTAAAAATATATTAGCAGGTATTGAAGGTATAAAAGCTAAAGGAGACATTGATATAGAAATAAATTCTGTAAAAAATGACTCAAGAAAAATAGAGAATGGAGATTTATTTATCTCTATTAAAGGCTATGAAACAGACGGAGCAGATTATGTAGGCGAAGCTGTTGAAAAGGGAGCAAAAGCAGTATTAGTAGAAGAAGGAACTAATTTAAAAGAACTAAAAATAAAAGATAATACAACTTTGTTAGTTGTTCCAGATGCAAGAATTGCAATGGCTCAAATTGCTTGTAATTATTATGATAATCCATCTAGAAAATTTCAATTAATAGGTGTAACAGGAACAAAAGGTAAAACAACAACTACATACATGATAAAATCTATGTTAGAAAAAAAGGGATTAAAAGTTGGATTAATAGGAACAATCCACAATTATATTGGAGCAGAAGATTTAGGAGATAGTGAAAGAACAACACCAGAAAGCTTAGAATTACAAGAACTATTTGCAAAAATGGCAGATGCAAAATGTGATGTTGTTGTTATGGAAGTATCATCACAAAGTTTAAAATTAAATAGAGTATATGGTTCAGATTTTAATATAGGAATCTTTACAAATTTATCAGAAGAACACATAAGCGAAAAAGAACATGCAGATATGAAAGAATATTTCGAGACAAAATGCAAATTATTTACTATGTGTAAAAGAGCATATATAAATGCAGATGATTTATATGCTATAAAACTTCCTAAATTAGTACCAGGACCAGAATATATTACTTATGGTATAGATAATTATTCTAAAATATTAGCTAAAGATATCACAATAACTAATTCATATGTAGATTTTAGAGTAAAAATAGGAGAAAGAAATGAAAGAGTAAAAGCATGTATACCAGGAAGATTTAGTGTATATAATTCTTTGGCAGCTATTGCTGTTGCATTACAATTTGGTTGTAATGCTGATATGATAAAAGAAGGATTGGTAGAAGTTAGAGTACCAGGAAGATCAGAAATGATAGACAATAAACTAGAGATTCCTATAATGATTGATTATGCTCATTCACCAGAAAGTTTAGAAAGCATTTTAAATGCTGTAAAATCATATACAAGAGGAAGAGTAATTTGTGTATTTGGTTGTGGTGGTAATCGCGATAAAAATAAAAGACCTTTAATGGGAGAGATTGCAGGAAGAATAAGTGATTATACTATTATTACATCAGACAATCCAAGAGATGAAGAACCTTCAGAGATTATAAAAGAAATAGAAGAAGGTATTAAGAAAACTAAAGCAAATTACAAAGTTATAGAAGATAGAAAAGAAGCTATAAAAGCTGCAATAGAGATGGCAAATAAATTAGATATTGTAGTAATAGCAGGAAAAGGTCATGAAATGTACCAAGAAATAAAAGGAAAGAAAAATGAATTTAATGAGAAAAAAATAGTAATAGAAATTACAGATGAGCTAAAGAAAAAACAAGAAGAAAAGAGCACAAAAAAGAAAAAGTAAGGGTGAGAGATTAAATGAATTTACAGATAAAAATATTATTGGTAGCCTTTGGCGTAGCCCTAATACTAGGAATAATTATTTTACCAATATTAAGAAGATTAAAAGTAAGCCAACAAGAAAGAACAGAAGGTCCAAAGTCACATTTGTCCAAAAAAGGAACTCCAACAATGGGAGGAATTATATCTATAATAGCAATTACATTATTAAGTATAGGTGTTATGCTAATTTATTATATGGATGATCAAGTAGATATTGTAAAGAGGATAATTCCATTATTGTTTGCAACATTGGGCTTTGGAATAGTTGGATTTATAGATGATTTTAAAAAAATGGTATTAAAAAATACAGATGGGTTAAAACCAACATATAAAATGTTAGGATTGTTAGTAATTTCTGTATGTTTTGTATTATATTTATTAAATGTTTTGAATATAGGAACTGATATTTACATTCCAATAATAAAAACTTTTGTAAATATTCCAGTTTGGATTTATATACCTTTTGCAATTATAGTAATGCTTGCTACAACAAATGCTGTTAACTTAACAGATGGTATAGATGGGTTAGCTACAAGTGTAACAACAATTATAGTTGCATGCTTAACAGTAATAGGAGTTATCTTTGATGTAAAAGAAATTATTATATTTGGAACGATAGTTTGTGGATGTAATTTAGCATTTTTAATATTTAATTTACATCCTGCAAAAATATTTATGGGGGATACAGGTTCTTTAATGCTAGGTGGTGTAATTGCAGCAATGGCACTTGTTCTTAAAATGCCATTATTATTAATTGTTATTGCATTAATTCCAGTATTAGAGACACTTTCTGTAATGATTCAAGTTACATATTATAAAAAAACAGGAAAAAGAATTTTCAAAATGACACCAATTCATCATCATTTTGAATTATCTGGATGGAGTGAGAATAAAATTGTAACAGTATTTAGTTTAATTACATTAATCCTTTGTGTAGTTGGATTGAATATTATCTAATAAAGGAGATAAGGATGGCTAAAAATAAAAAAGTAAGAAAATTTTCAAAATTTGCAAATAATCAACTGGATTTTATCTTATTAATAACTGTTATATTATTGTTATCTCTAGGTTTAATAATGGTACTTTCAGCAAGTTCACCTACGTCTCTTGCAGAAACAGGAGATGATAGTTATTCATATTTTAGAAAACAAGCAGGTTTTGCCATAGTTGGTGTTATTGCAATGTTATTTATTTCTAAAATTGATTATAGGTTTTGGAAGAAATTTTATAAGATTGCATATATAGGTTCAATAATATTACTATTAATGGTATTAATACCTGGAATAGGCGTATCAGCAGGTGGTGCAAGAAGATGGATAAATTTAGGAGTGCAATTCCAACCATCAGAACTTGCAAAAATAGGATTAATTATATTTTATGCAAGCTATTTGACAGATCATAAAGATGAATTAAAGGACTTTAAAAAAGGCTTTATAAAGCCACTGTTGTATTTAATACCAGTAGTATTAATACTAATTCTTATACAAGATCACTTAAGTGCTACAATTATAATAGTATTAGTTGTTGGAATAATGATGCTTATGGCAGGTGTAAGACCAATGTATTTTGCAACTGTAGGTAGTGCTGCAGCAGTAGCAGGAGCTGCAGGGTTATATGCTATGGCAAAGTTTACTAGTAAAGGAGCATTCAGAATTGCGAGAATAACATCATTTTTAAATCCTTGGGCAGATAAACAAGGTGATGGATGGCAAGTAATACAAAGTTTATACGCTATAGGTTCAGGTGGCTTATTTGGAGTTGGATTAGGCCAAAGTAAACAAAAATATTTATATATATCAGAACCACATACAGATTTTATATTTGCAGTTTTGGCAGAAGAGTTAGGATTTGTTGGTTGTGCAATAGTTATTGCTTTATTTGGAATATTTATATGGAGAGGTGTTCTTGCAGCAATGAAAGCCCCAGATATGTTTGGTAGCTTAGTAGCAGTAGGAATTACATCTTTAATAGGATTACAAGCAATAATAAACATAGCGGTTGTAACATCATCTATGCCGGTAACTGGTATGCCATTACCATTCTTTAGCTATGGTGTAACTTCATTATTAATATTATTGTGTTCAGTAGGTATATTGCTTAATATATCACGAGCAGGCTCAAAGATTTAATATGAGATAATAGAAAGGGTAATAATATGAAAGTAATAATAGCAGCATCACAAACAGGTGGACATATAAATCCAGGTATTGCAATAGCAAATAAAATAAAAGAAGAGAATAAAGATGCAGAAATAATTTTTATTGGAACAAAAAGAGGATTAGAAAATGACTTAGTTCCAAGAGCTGGTTATAAATTAAGAACAATTGAAGCTTATGGAATCGTAAGAAAGATTTCTATAGATAATTTTAAGAAAATGCTAAAAACTTTAAAAGGTTATGGAGAAGCTAAAAAAATTTTAAAAGAGGAAAAGCCAGATATTGTAATAGGAACAGGAGGATTTATTTGTGGACCAGTGCTTTTAGCAGCTTCAAAACAAAAAATTCCTACAATGTTACATGAAAGTAATGCTTTTCCAGGTGTTACAGTAAAATTATTAGCTAAAAAAGTTGATACAATTTTGATTGGATTTGAAGATGCTAGGGCTAAAATTCATGATGCAAAAAATATAGTTTTAACAGGAACTCCTACAAAATTTAAGGAAATACAATATAGTGATAAAGATAAAGAGGAATTCTTAAAAGAAAACAATTTACAAAAAGATAAAACTTTAATTTTAGTGTTTGGTGGAAGCCAAGGAGCAAGACCTATAAATAATGCATTAGAAGAAATAATAGAAAAAAATTTGAATAAAGACTATCAAATTTTATGGTCAGTAGGCCAAAGCCAATATGATATAATAAAAGAAAATTTAGCTAAGAAAAATATAGATATAACACAAATAGAAAATGTAAATGTTGTACCATATATATATGATATGCAAAAAGCGATGGCAGTCGCAGACTTAATAGTTTGCCGAAGTGGTGCAATGACTATAACAGAAGTATCAATTTCAGAGCGACCAGCTATATTTGTACCATTATCATTTGCAGCGGAAAATCACCAAGAATATAATGCAAAGGTTTTAGTAAATGAGGGAGCTGCTAAAATAATCCATGATAATGAAATAAATGGAGAATCACTTAATAAAATGATAGAAGAAACTATAAGTGATAAAGAAAAGTTAAAAGAAATGGGTAATAATGCTAAAAAAATAGTTATGAAAGATGTAGAAGATAAAATATATAATGAAGTAGAAAAATTAATAAACAAAAGATAAAAGGAGGGTTGCAACATGAACGGAGTATTTTTAGGAGGAAAATTACAAGAAATTTCTTCGGTAGACACAAATTTTATAAAACAAGAAGTTAATTCTTTAACATCACAAGAAACCGAAATACAAAATAGAATAGACGAGCATATAGAGGAGTATTTAGATTGTATTAGGAGGAAAATATAATGGGAGTTAGTAGTGTTGCAATAAAAGGAGCTAAAACAGTAGGAAAATATTCATTAAAAGGATTCGAAAAAGGTGGAAAGTTTATAGGAAGAAATTCTTTAGCATTATTAGGAAATGCTATAAAGAGTAAACCTGTAAAACAAGTAGCAGGGATAGGAATGACTGTTGGGGCAATGTATCTTTTTGGACCAGCTATAATTACTGCAAAATTGTTTAAAGATTTAGTTATCGATAATGGTATTTTTAATAAAAACAAATCTGTTATGGATTCAGTTAAATCATCAATTGAAAAGACTAAAGATACAATGCAAAAAACAATTGCAGAGCCTGTATTAGATACTTTAGGAAATGCAGTGAGAAATACAGGAGATAAGATTTTTGATAAGGGTGGTGAAAGATAATGCCTAATATTACAAAAGAGGACTTCAAACAAGATTTACAAGAACTTGTAGAAATAGAAAACCAAAAGCAAATGAATTTAGCAGTATTATTTGAAAATTCATTAGCTAATAGTAAAGAAATAAGATTAACAGAATTTAAAGACAGACTTTATATTCAAGCAAATTATTATAATACATTAGAAAAATATCAATTAGAAATTGATGATTTAGTAACACAGTATAAAAAGCAATTGGACAAGTTATTTGATGTTTGTAGTACAAGATATATAAACATTCAAAGAGAATTAGCTGCTGCAATACAGTCAGAGATAATTGTTGTAACTAATATTAGTATTAACAAACAAAATCTAGAAAAATCCATAGAAGAAAATGATGGTGAAAAAATACATTACTATACAAATAAAATAAATGCTTCTATTCAAAAAAAATTAAATTATGAGACTATTATAAATGAATGCAATAGTAGATTAGAAGCTTGTATAGATCAAATTAGTGATTTCTCAGAAAAAATAAAAATCGATGAAAATGTAAATGTGGCAAAAAAAGAGAAGAACAAAATTTTAGAATTCTTTAATAAATTGATAAAGAATTTAAATAGAAAGAAAAACTTCGAAAACTATGTATTAAAGCCATCAGAAAACCATATAGAACGCTTAACAGATGAAGTAGATAAATCAATAGGAAGTTTATATAATCAAATTTTTGAATTTGCAGTACAAATGAAAGACAATAAAGATAAAATTAATATGGCATTTAACGCCATGATGCAAGGCTAGAAATTCACACAGGGATTTGGGGACGTTCCTTTTTTTCCTATTTATAAAAATAATAAATCTAATAAAAATCTTTTTAGGAAAATCTACCTAAAAAGATTTTTTTCGACATAAGTTGATAAACGAAAAAAACATAAAAATATATAATGAAAAATAATTCGACAAAGTTCATTTTAAGACATAAAATATTTGTCGAAAAGGCAAAAAAAGTGGCATTCGATTTATATTGCAGACTCTATTACAAGAGTATATAGTAGTAAATACATAAAAAAAATATAGGAGGAATCAAATGAAAACTTTTTTTGGCGGAATGTTTATGAACAAAGAAAATCTAAGAAAGGAAGGAATATTATATCCAATAAAATTAGAATATTATAAGATAAAAGATTTAAAAAGTAAGAATGATATATTTGGAATAGAGGTAGTAAAAACAGAATATATAAATGAAGATATAAAAGTAGAAAAAGCTTCTATTGATAAATTAACAAATGATGAAAAGATAGAAAATTCAATATTAGATATACTAAAAAGAAATGAAGTGACGCCTGTTATATTAGAGGATGTAATAGAAGATTTAGTTAAATGCTAAAAAGTACTTGAAAAAAACAAATATATGAACTAAAATACTATAGTATTAAAGATTACAGAACACATATTCTGTAACTAAAAAGGAGAAGAAAATGGCAGATAAATTAATAATAGTAGAATCACCAGCAAAAGCAAATACAATAAAAAAGTTTTTAGGAGGAAAAACTAAAGTTGTTGCATCAATGGGACATATTAGAGATTTACCTAAATCAAAGTTAGGAGTTAATATAGAGAATAACTTTGAACCAGAGTACATAAACATAAGAGGAAAAGGAGATTTAATAAAATCACTAAAAAAAGATGCAAAAGCAGCTAAAAAAGTATATTTGGCAACTGACCCTGACCGTGAGGGTGAAGCAATTGCTTGGCATTTAGCACATATTTTAGATATTCCAGAGGATAGCAAATCAAGAGTAACTTTTAACGAAATAACTAAAACGGCTGTGCAAAAAGCTATAAAAGAGCCAAGGCAAATAGATATAAATTTAGTTAATGCACAACAAGCTAGGCGTGTATTAGATAGAATTGTAGGATATAAGATAAGTCCAGTATTATGGAAAAAGGTAAGAAAAGGATTATCAGCAGGAAGAGTTCAATCTGTTGCTGTTAAACTAATTGTAGATAGAGAAAAAGAAATAGAAGATTTTATACCAGAAGAGTATTGGAATATAATTGCAAAATTATTAGACGAAAAGTCTAAAAAAGAATTTGAAGCCAAATTAGTTGGTAAAAATAATAAAAAATTAGAAATACATAGTAAAGAAGAAGTAGATGAAATTTTAGATAACATAAAGGATGCAAAGTTTATTGTAAAAGATGTAAAAAAAAGTGAAAGAAAAAGAAATCCAGCACCTCCTTTTACAACAAGTACAATGCAACAAGAGGCATCTAGAAAACTTAATTTTAGCTTAAAAAAGACTATGTCTGTTGCACAAACTCTTTATGAAGGTGTAAAAATACCAGAAAAAGGAACAGTTGGTTTAATTACTTACATGAGAACAGATTCTACAAGAATTTCTGAAGAAGCAAGGAAAGTTGCAAAAGAGGTTGTAGAGGCAACATATGGAAGCGAATATTACGAGAACAGATATTATAAAACAAAAGCAGATGCACAAGATGCACACGAAGCTATTAGACCAACATATATAGATATTAAACCAGAACAAATTAAAGATTCTTTAACAAATGATCAGTATAAACTTTATAGATTAATTTATAATAGATTTTTAGCAAGCCAAATGAAATCTGCAATATTTGATACGTTAGCAGTAACAATTGATGCAAACGAATATAATTTTAAGGCTAATGGACAATCAATTAAATTTAAAGGATTTATGACTTTATATGTAGAAGGAACAGATGAGAAAGAAGATGAAATTGGACAAATTCCACTATTAGAAGTTGATCAAGAAGTTAAAAAAGAAAAAATAGAATCAAAACAAAGTTTTACAGAACCACCACCAAGGTATACAGAAGCAAGTTTAGTAAAAGCATTAGAAGAAAAAGATATTGGTAGACCAAGTACATATTCGCCAACTATAACAACTATCATAGCAAGACACTATGTAGAAAAAGAAGCAAAACAATTGGTACCAACAGAACTTGGTAAAGTAGTAAATAAATTATTAACAGAGAATTTTCCAGACATTATAAATGTAGAGTTCACAGCAGAAATAGAAAATGAATTTGACGAAATTGCAGATGGAAAAGAAAACTGGAAACAGATGATTTCTGAGTTCTATGGACCTTTCGAAAAAGAATTAGAAAAAGTAGAAAAAGAATTAGAACATGTAGAATTAGAAGAAGAGGTATCTGACGTACCTTGCGAAAAATGTGGTAGGATGATGGTTGTAAAATATGGTAGATATGGAAAGTTCTTGGCATGCCCTGGATATCCAGAATGTAAAAATGTAAAACCATATATAGAAACTATAGAAGAACCATGTCCAAAATGTGGAGGAAAAGTACAAATAAGAAAGACTAAAAATAGAAGAACATTTTATATATGCGAGAACAATCCAGAAAAATGTGATTATATATCTTGGACAAAACCAAAAAAAGCAGAAAAATAGATATAAATTTAAGAACTATATCAGTTATGGTATAGTTCTTTTTTTGCATAAAAAATTTATATAAAAGTATTTGTAGCACTTGTGAAAACGCGTAAAATATTATATAATAATAAACTGAAAATAAATGTGTGGTAGGAGCAAAAAGATGTTAGTAAATAATGAGATAATAACTGAATTATATGAAAATGCAGGCGATACAAGATATCAAAATGCATTAGAATATGTAAAAGAAAAAAGAGTAACAATAACTAATGTAAATTATGAAAATAAAAATAATTTTGAGCTAGCTGCAACTGTAAAAGGAAGCAAAGGAACATATAATGTATATGCAAAAATAGAACAAGGGGAGATTAAAGATATAAAATGCTCATGTCCAGATAATACTCAAAATTATTGTACTTGTAAGCATATTTTAGCGATGTTTATAGAGTTTATTGACAATTCTATATACGAAGAATTATATGCAAATCAGCCAGTAAAAAAGCAAGAAACAAATACAAAAATGGATCATCGTGGATTTAAGCAAATGATTACAGCTTTTTATAATACAGAAGTAGAAACTATTGATGAGGAAGAAGAAGTAATAAAAGAAAGAAAAAATATAAAAATAGTTCCTAGTATAATTTTTGATAGTTATTATAAAGAAATGAAGGTAGAATTTAAATTAGGTATAGATAAATTTTACAAAATAAAAAGTTTATCAGATTTTTATACAAGTATGCTAAATAAAGAAAATTTAAAATATGGAAATAAATTAGAATTTATCCATACAAGGGAGAATTTTGCAAAGGAAAGTTTACCTATACTGGACTTTATTTTAAAACATGCAGAAGTTATAAAATATGTTAATAGTAGTGGGAATGCAGGATATAGATATTATGGTAAGGTGCTAAGCGATAATTGTATAATTTTAAGTAATACTGGAATAGATGAATTTTTCGAGATTGTAAAAGGCAAAAATTTAGAAATAGTTCAAGACGGAGAAAAAGGAAAAATAGCATTTATCCCAGGAACTCCAAATATAAAATTTAAACTAACAGAGGTATCAGATGGTGAATTTGCTTTAACACAAAAAGAAGATGTTTTTGAATATCACGTACTAGAGGGAAAAGAATATATTTATGTTATTTTAGATGAATATATTTATAGATGTGATAAGAATTATAAAAATACTGTTATAAAATTACTTGAGATTTATAAAAAGAATTTTATTAGAGAAATAAGATTTAATAAAAAAGAATTACCAGATTTCTTCTCATTAGTTTTACCAAAAATGAGAGAATATATTGATACTTCAAACATAGATACAGAAAAATTAAAAGATTATATACCAAAAGATTTAGATGTAAAGATGTTTTTAGATTTTGATAAAAATAATTACATTATTGCAGAGTTGAAATTTATATATGGTGATATCGAATTTAATCCATTAGATTTAGATAATATACCAAAGGTTGCAAGAAATGTAATTCAAGAATCTAATTGTTTAAATATGTGTAGAAAAACAGGATTTTTATTGGACTCAGCCAATAAGAGATTTGTATTAGTAACAGATGATGCAATATATAAATTTTTATCACAAGATATAAATAACTATACAGAAAAATATGAAGTTTTAGTAACTGATAATTTTAAAACCAAAGAAATAAGACAGCCAAAACTAGGAACAGTAGGTGTTAAAATCGAAAATAACTTACTTAATATAGATTTAACAGGTTTAGATTTTGATAGAAGCGAGTTAAAAGAAATTTTAGCAAAATATAATTTAAAGAAAAAATATCATAGACTAAAAGATGGTAGTTTTTTAGATTTAGAGCAAAATGATGATATAAAATTTTTAAACAGTTTAGAATATGGAATGGAAGTTGATTATAAAGATTTAGAAAAAGGAAAAATAAGAGTTCCCGTGTATAGATCTTTATATTTGAACAAATTATTAGAAAATGTTAAAAATGTAGAAATCCAAAAAGACAAAGAATATAAAGAGATTGTAAATAATATTGATGAACGTGAATATGATGATGAAATAACTCCACCAGAAGGATTAAATTGTACATTAAGATATTACCAAAAGGTAGGATATAAATGGTTAAAAATATTAGATGATTACAGACTAGGTGGTATTTTGGCAGATGATATGGGTCTTGGAAAAACAGTTCAATTAATTGCATTATTATTAGACTATAAAGCGAATGCAAAAGTAAAATTGCCATCAATTGTAATAACACCAAGTTCTTTGGCTTTAAATTGGAAAAGTGAAATAGAAAAATTTGCAAAAGATATAAAAGTTTTAGTTATTAGAGGAACTTCAGAAGAAAGAGAAAAACAAATAAAACAAATTCCAGAATTTGATTTAGTTATAACATCTTATGATTTATTAAAAAGAGATATGGAAGTATATAAAAGGGAAGATATATTATTTAAATTCCAAATTGCAGATGAGGCACAATACATAAAAAATAGTAATACTCAAAATGCGAAATCTTTAAAAACAATAAATGCACAAACAAAATATGCACTAACTGGAACTCCAATAGAAAATTCTTTAGCAGAGTTATGGTCAATATTTGACTATATTATGCCAGGATATCTATTTACATATAAAAAGTTCAAACAATTATACGAAATTCCAATAATGAGGGATAATGACCAAGAGGCTATGGAAAAATTAAAAATGATGATAGAACCTTTTGTACTTCGTAGAGTAAAGAAAGATGTATTAAAAGAATTACCAGAAAAGAGCATAACTGTATTAAATAATGAAATGCAAGGTGAACAACTAGAGATTTATTTGTCATATCTAGCTCAGGCTAAAAAAGAAGCAATGACTGAAATTGAAGGAAATGGATTCGAAAAATCTCAAATTAAAATTTTGGCATTATTAACTAGATTAAGACAAATATGTTGTCATCCATCATTATTTTTAGAAAATTATATGGGTGAGAGTAGCAAATTAACACAATGTATAGAGATTGTTAAAGATGCTATTGCAGGAAAACATAAAATTCTAATTTTTTCTGGTTATACATCTATGCTTAATATTATAGAAGGAAATTTGGCAAAAGAAGGAATTAGCTATTATAAATTAACAGGTCAAACAAAAGTTGACGAAAGAGTAAAATTAGTAAATGATTTTAACAATAATCCTGATGTAAAAGTATTTTTAATATCTCTTAAAGCAGGAGGAACAGGATTAAATTTGATTGGTGCAGATATGGTTATTCATTATGATCCATGGTGGAATATGTCTGCTGAAAATCAAGCGACAGATAGAGCTTATAGAATTGGCCAAAAGAATAATGTACAAGTTTATAAACTTATAACAAAAAATTCTATAGAAGAAAAAATTTATGAACTACAAGAAAAGAAATCTAAACTTATAGATAATATGCTTAGTACACAAACAACCTTTATTAATAAACTTAATAAGGATGATATTATGGAATTATTTAATTAGTTTAGAAGTAAGAATAAAACTAATATGTGTAAGCTTTTGTCTTACACATATTGTGTTTGGAAAGGAAAATGATGAAAGATTATATAAATGTAATAGGTGGAGGATTAGCAGGAACAGAAGCTGCGTATCAAATTGCTAAAAGAGGAATAAAAGTTAAGTTATATGAAATGAAACCAAATAAATATTCACCAGCACATTCAAACCAAAATTTAGCAGAAATTGTGTGCAGTAATTCTTTTAAATCAAATCTACATACAAATGCTTGTGGATTGCTAAAAGAAGAATTAAGGGCTATGGATTCATTGCTTATAAGAATAGCAGATAACACCGCTGTCCCAGCAGGTCAGGCATTAGCAGTTGATAGGGAAATATTTGCAAAGAAAGTTACAGAAGCTATTAAAAGCAATCCGAATATAGAAGTAATAAATGAGGAAGTAGTAGATTTAGAAAAATTAATAGAAGAGGCAATTACGATTGTTGCGACAGGGCCATTAACAGCTGATGAATTAGCTACGAATATTTCTAAGATAACTGCACAAGATAAGTTGTATTTTTATGATGCAGCAGCTCCAATAGTTATAAAAGATAGTATTGATTTTGATATTGCTTTTTGGGGAGATAGATATGAGCAGGAAAGAGAAAAAGATGAAGAAATAGAAGAGTGGAAAGAAAGACTAAAAAATACAAAAGAAAAGCAAAATTATATAAATCTACCTATGAATAAAGAAGAATATGAGAATTTTTATAAGAATTTAATAGATGCAGAAGTAGTAGAACTTCATCATTTTGAAAAAAGAGAGATATTTGAGGGATGTATGCCAATAGAAATTATGGCAAAAAGAGGAGAAGATACATTAAGATTTGGTCCATTAAAGCCAGTTGGTTTTACTGATCCAAGAACTGGAAAAAGACCATATGCATTAGTTCAATTAAGGCAAGATGATACGGAAGGAAATATATTTAACTTAGTTGGATTTCAAACCAATTTAAAATATGGGGAGCAAAAACGAGTATTTTCTATGATACCTGGATTGGAAAATGCTGAGTTTGTAAAATATGGTGTAATGCACAGAAATACTTTTATAGATTCGAGCCATTTGTTAACAAATACGTATAAAATGAAAAGTATTAAAAACTTATATTTTGCAGGTCAAATTACAGGTGTCGAGGGATATGTAGAATCAATTTCTTCTGGTCTTATGGCAGGTATAAATGCTGCAAATGAATTTTATGGAAAAGAGGAATTTATTTTACCAATAGAGACTATGACTGGAGCTTTATCAAATTATATTTCTACTCCAAATGAAAAATTTCAACCAATGAACGCTAATTTTGGAATAGTTCCAGGATTAGAAAAAAGAATAAAAGATAAAAAAGAAAAATATACAATATTGGCTGATAGAGCTATTGCGAAGTTAAAAGAAATAACCAAAAAAAGAAACGACTTTTAAAGTCGTTTCTTTTTATCTTTCTCCTCTTGAATGTGATTGTTCTTGCTCATTTTGAATTCTCTCATTATATTCTTTGATAACTTTAGCGTAAGCATCTTGTCCAATTTCTGTTCTATAAGCATCTACAAAGTTATTAGTTGTATCTATTACTTTTGCTTGTGTAAGTGTTCTAGTGTCATCTGGTCTTTTAAAGACACCTTTAAATGGCTTTGGTTTGTCATGAACCCAATTAGATAATCCTTTTCCTAAACCATTAAAAAATCTTTTTACTTTAGACATAAGTCCATGACCTTTATATGTTTTCTTCTCTTCTAGTTCTTCTTCTCTATCTCTTCTGATTTGGACTAAATCTTCATCTGCATATCTTACATAGCTTTGCAATGCTTTTATTTGAGTATCTTTTGATTTTATAGAATCACTAGCCTTTGTCTTTATATCACTAAAACTAGCATTAGACGTAGGATCTGTATATACACCAATATTGTGTAGTATAGAAGTATCATCATTAAAATCAATAGTCATATCTGCTGGAAGTCCTAATTCAGTTTTATGATCTGCTATATATTTTTTGAAAGAGTTACCTTTTGATGTAATTCTTCTTTGAATTGTAGCTACTTCATCTTTAAAAACATTTAATTTTGCTTCTCTTTCTTTTTTTGCTTGGTCTGACTCACGTCCTCTAGTACCAGGTTTTACATGAGAATATTTATTTACATAGCTTTCTAAAAGAGCTAAAACAGCTTTATCGTCATCAATTGATAAATAAGATTTTAATTTAGAATCATTTTCAGCAGCAGCTTCTATTTTACTATATAAATCAAGTTCCATAGCTGGTGCTACTTTGTCTTGTTCTAATTTTAATAAACTGTCTTGTGATTGAGTTTTTATTTGATCTCTTAAAGCTTTTTTAAAATCAAAATTTGTATTAAGGTCGTCAATATATTTATCTAAAGTTTGTGAAGCTGTTTGAATTTCTTCTCTTGTCTTATATAAAGTATTGGTTTTTAATGTACGAAGTTTATTTTCTATTTTACTGATTTGAGTATCTATTGATGTAGTTTGTGCATTTCTTTCATCTTCTGTTAAAAACGCACTAAAAAGAACTAAATTAGATTTTTGTGTTCTTAAAGCACCAAGTTTTTGTTCATAGCTTTCTACTTCTGTTCTGATATGCATTATTTGATCTAAGTTATTTCTTATATCTGAAAAATCTGATTTTTTTGTTGAATATTCTGTACTAAATTCGGAAAATTCTCTTGCCATAAATATTGCCTCTATATGAGGCTTCACCATCCTCTCTTAAATATTTTATTATTTAGATAAAATTTCATCGCATTTTTTTATTAATTCATCTACTTCTAAAGAAAGCTCATTTAAAGAAAGTTTATATGCAGCTAATTCTTTAGGAGACATTTTTTGTAATTCTTCTTTAGTTGGTAATTTTTTTTCTTCCATAATTATGTTTATCTTAGTTTAAAACCAAGATATCCTCCTCTCTTTAGTGATTAAACACTATATTAATTATACTAGAAAAGGTAAATAATGTCAACAACTTTTTATGTAAAGTGAAATATAGATTGCTACTAACCGTATGTTAATAAGAAAACAAGAGAATTTGACTTATTTTACATAATGAGATATAATAATAAGTACATCAAATAGAGTTGGAGGTAAGACATTATGTCGAAAAACGTAAAACGGTTACTCATTGTAGCAGCTATTGTTCTGGTGGGAGTTATCCTTGTCGTGTCTGGAACCATTTCAATAAATGCACTGAATCTTTTGAATTGGTTCAAGAATGCAGGCCAGTGGATTTGGGCTAGATTAGCTCCTATCATTCCACTCAAGGAAATCTTGTGTTTCCTTGCCGGTGTTGCTGTGACTGCGATTGTCGTAGCGATACGCAATAGCAAGAAATAACACAAATACCAACCAGGAACGAGAGACCGAGGGGGCGATGCACATGCATCGCCTTTCTCCATGCTCATAAAACAGAAGTAAACATAAATATTTACAAATTCTAGAAAATATGTTATAATTAATTAGTCTAACAAGACCGTATAAATATTAATAGGAGGTTATAATGTATGAAGAGAAATCAGAGTCAGTCAGCAATGCAGCAAAACGCAGGTCAGTCCGCGGGTGGTTCTCAACAGAGAACTTCTGAAAAAGCACGCCGTAGAAAGCGCAAGTGCGCAGGCGTGAACTATGTCCGAATGTTCCTTGGTTTGATTGCAATCATTTTCGTGATTGTAATTACTGGGGTACAAGCATCAGGCTGGGAAGCAATTGCTGATGCATTATTCGGAGGTATTACCTGGATAGAGGTAATAAGATATGTTGTAATCGTTGCTCTCAGTATGGCTGTAGGATATTGGATAAAAAAGCCATACAAAGTTTATATGAGAGGAAACAATAGCAACAAACGTTCTGAAGCTAACGAACAGAAAGCTGAAGAATAACGAGGGGGGAGTGTACGAAGGGCAACCTTATACACTCTCTTATTCGTTGTATAAATAAGGTACGAATTTTAAATTTAACATATAAAAATTTTTAAGTATAAAATACTGTTAATATCTTGGGAAAAAATATGTATAAATACTGCCGAAGATATTGACAGTATTGCTTTTTGATGATAAAATAATTCACGCTAGTGTATTATGCACAAATAGGCATATATAAAATATAGGAGGTGAAATTTAAGTGCCAACAATTAATCAATTAGTAAGAAAAGGAAGAAAAACATCAGTAACAAAATCAACAGCTCCAGCATTGCAACATGGTTACAATTCTAAAAAGAATAGACAAACTAACCATAGAGCACCACAAAAAAGAGGAGTTTGTACAGTAGTTAAAACTGTAACACCAAAGAAACCTAATTCAGCATTAAGAAAAGTTGCCAGAGTTAGACTTTCTAATGGTTATGAAGTAACATCTTATATCCCAGGAATAGGACATAACTTACAAGAACACAGTGTTGTTCTAATAAGAGGAGGAAGAGTCAAAGACCTTCCAGGTGTTAGATATCATATTATTAGAGGAACATTAGATACAGCAGGTGTTAAAGACAGAATGCAAGGTAGATCAAAATACGGAGCAAAAAGACCTAAAAAATAAAATTTAGGAAAATTAAAAACTAGTGCTAATAATTACTAATTTAAGGTACTTAAATTTAGAATATATAGCACTATACGGAAAAGATAAACTTTTCAGAGTACCTAGATACTGAATTAGTATCAAAATAAAATTAAGGAGGGAAGAATAGTGCCAAGAAAAGGATATATAGCAAAAAGAGAAGTTTTACCAGATCCAGTATATAATAGTAAAGTTGTTACAAAATTAGTAAACAATATTATGCTAGATGGTAAAAAATCAGTTGCTCAAAAAATAGTTTACGGTGCATTTGACATTGTAAAAGAAAAAGAGCAAAGAGATCCACTAGAAGTTTTTGAAGAAGCACTAAATAACATCATGCCAGTTCTTGAAGTTAAAGCTAGAAGAGTTGGTGGAGCTACATACCAAGTTCCATTAGAAATCAGACCAGAAAGAAGACAAACTTTAGGTTTAAGATGGTTAGTTAGATATGCAAGAACAAGACATGAAAAAACAATGGCAGAAAAATTAGCCGGAGAAATTATAGATGCTATAAACGGAAACGGTGGAGCATTCAAGAAGAAAGAAGATACACATAGAATGGCAGAAGCTAACAAAGCATTTGCACATTATAAATGGTAATAATAATGCTAAAAAAGAGTATATTAAGAGATATAAAACTTTATAGTAACAATGAGGGGAGGAAATAAAGTTGGCAGGAAGAGCATATCCATTAGAGAGAACAAGAAATATAGGAATTATGGCTCACATTGATGCTGGTAAAACAACAACAACAGAGAGAATACTTTTCTATACAGGGAAAACTCATAAAATAGGAGAAGTTCACGAAGGTGCAGCTACAATGGACTGGATGGAACAAGAACAAGAAAGAGGTATAACAATTACATCTGCTGCTACAACTTGTTTCTGGAATAATAACAGAATAAATATTATTGATACACCAGGACACGTTGACTTTACAGTAGAAGTTCAAAGATCTTTAAGAGTTCTTGACGGTGCAGTTACAGTACTTGCTGCAAAAGGTGGAGTTCAACCACAAACAGAAACAGTTTGGAGACAAGCTGATAAATACCAAGTACCAAGAATGGTATATGTAAATAAAATGGACATCACAGGAGCAAACTTTATGCTTTGTGTTGACCAATTAAAAAATAGATTAAAAGCTAATGCTGTACCAATCCAATTACCAATTGGAGCAGAAGATCAATTCAAAGGTATAGTAGACTTAATCAAAATGAGAGCATTCATTCATAAAGACGATTTAGGAAAAGAAATAGAAGAAACAGATATTCCTGATGACATGAAAGATTTAGCTCAAGAATATCATGATAAAATGATAGAAGCAGTTGCTGAGCAAGATGAAGAATTAATGATGAAATACCTAGAAGGTGAAACATTAACAGATGAAGAAATCAAAAAAGGTTTACGTGCAGGAACAATTGCAAACACAATAGTTCCAGTAACATGTGGTTCTTCATATAAAAACAAAGGTGTTCAAGAATTATTAAATGCAATAGTTGATTACATGCCATCACCATTAGATATACCACATATTAAAGGTGTTGACGAAGATGGTAACGAAGTAGAAAGAAAAACATCTGATTCAGAACCATTTGCAGCTTTAGCATTTAAAATTGCTACAGACCCATTTGTTGGAAAATTATGTTTCTTTAGAGTATATTCAGGAACATTAGAATCTGGTTCAACAGTATTAAACTCAAACAAAGATAAGAAAGAAAGAATCGGAAGAATATTACAAATGCATTCTAATCACAGAGAAGATATAGACAAAGTATATGCAGGAGATATTGCTGCAGCAGTTGGACTAAAAGAGGTTACAACTGGAGATACTTTATGTGATATAGATCACCCTGTTATATTAGAATCAATGGAATTCCCAGAGCCAGTTATTGATATTGCTATCGAACCAAAAGACAAAGTAGCACAAGAAAAAATGGGTATAGCATTAGCAAAACTAGCAGAAGAAGATCCAACATTTAAAACATATACAAACCAAGAAACAGGACAAACAATCATCGCTGGTATGGGTGAGTTACACCTAGACATTATCGTAGACAGATTAAAGAGAGAATTTAAAGTTGAATGTAATGTAGGTAAACCACAAGTTGCTTACAAAGAAACAATCAAAAAGAAAGTTAGAGTTCAAGGTAAATTCATTCGTCAATCTGGTGGTAAAGGACAATATGGTGATGTTTGGTTTGAAATGGAACCATTAGAACCAGGAAAAGGAATAGAATTTGAAAGCAAAATCGTTGGTGGAGCAGTTCCTAAGGAATATATCAAACCAATCGAACAAGGTTTAAGAGAAGCAGCTGAAGGTGGATATTTAGCTGGTTACCCAGTTATAGATTTCAAAGCTACATTAGTAGATGGATCTTACCATGAAGTTGACTCTTCAGAAATGGCTTTCAAAATTGCAGCATCTATGGCATTCAAAGAAGGATGTAAACAAGCAGGTGTTGTTATCCTAGAACCAATTATGAAAGTAGAAATAACAGTTCCAGAAGAATACATGGGAGATGTTATTGGAGACGTAAACTCTAGACGTGGAAGAATGGAAGGTATGGAAGGAAATGACGGAATGCAAGATATTCATGCATTTATTCCATTATCAGAAATGTTCGGATATGCTACAGACTTACGTTCAAAAACACAAGGTAGAGGAACATACTCTATGGAACCATCACACTATGAAGAAGTTCCAAAATCTGTATTAGAACAAATTGTAGCTTCAAGAGGAAAGAAAAGCGAATAATATTTAGTAATATACTTGATTTTTTAAAGATTATAGTATAAAATGATGTTCGAAAAATAAATGCGTCAAAAAGAAAAATAAAATATAGAGATGAAAAATCTCAAAAAATTAAAGGAGGAATAAAAATGGCTAAAGAAAAATTTGTTAGATCAAAGCCACACGTTAACATTGGTACAATCGGACACGTTGACCATGGTAAAACAACAACAACAGCAGCTATTACAAAATATTTATCATTATTAGGAAGAGCTAACTTCGAAGCATATGATGCAATCGATAGTGCTCCAGAAGAAAAAGCAAGAGGAATCACAATTAACACAGCTCACGTTGAATATGAAACAGAAAACAGACACTATGCACACGTTGACTGCCCAGGACACGCAGACTACGTAAAGAACATGATTACAGGTGCTGCTCAAATGGATGGTGCTATCTTAGTTGTTTCTGCAGCTGATGGACCAATGCCACAAACAAGAGAACACATCTTACTTGCAAGACAAGTTGGTGTTAAATATATCGTTGTTTACTTAAATAAATGTGATATGGTAGACGACCCAGAATTATTAGACTTAGTTGAAATGGAAGTTAGAGACTTATTAACAGAATACGGTTTCCCAGGAGACGATATCCCAGTTATAAAAGGTTCTTCATTAAAAGTACTAGAAAGTACATCTAAAGATCCTAACGACGAAGTTTACAAACCAATCAAAGAATTAATGGATGCAGTTGATAGCTATATCCCAACACCAGAAAGACCAGTAGATCAACCATTCTTAATGCCAATAGAAGATATCTTCTCTATTACTGGTAGAGGAACAGTTGCTACAGGTAGAGTAGAAAGAGGAGAAGTTAAAGTTTCTGACGAAGTTGAAATCGTTGGATTATCAACAGAAAAGAAAAAATCAGTTGTTACTGGTGTAGAAATGTTCAGAAAATTATTAGACCAAGCAGAAGCTGGAGACAACATTGGTGTTCTTTTAAGAGGTATCCAAAGAACAGATATCGAAAGAGGACAAGTATTATCTAAACCAGGATCAATACATCCACATACAAAATTCACAGCACAAGTTTACGTATTAACAAAAGAAGAAGGTGGAAGACATACACCATTCTTCAATGGATATAGACCACAATTCTATTTCAGAACAACAGACGTTACAGGTGTTATCGAATTACCTGCTGGAACAGAAATGGTTATGCCAGGAGATAACGTAGACATGACAATCGAACTAATCACACCTATCGCTATGGAAGAAGGATTAAGATTCGCTATCCGTGAAGGTGGTAGAACAGTTGGTTCAGGTGTTGTTTCTAAAATATTTGAATAATATTATATGAAATATTTAAGGTACATCCTTGCGATGTACCTTTTTTTTATCGAATAAATTATAAATTAAGCATATAAAACTAAACTATTTGGTCAGAAACTATTGCTTTTTTAATAAAGAAATAATAAAATAAATAGGTCAAAATTAAATAATTGGAGGAAACAAATATGGTTATACTGCTAGATGCAATGGGTGGTGACAATGCCCCAGATGCCAATATAAAAGGAGCTGTAAAAGCAGTTAATGAAGTAAGTCAGTCAACAGAAATATTATTAATAGGAAAAGAAGAAGTTATTAATAATAGAGTTAAAGAATTATATAACAAAGAGAAACTATCAGATATTTCTCCAAGATTAAAGATATATAATGCAACAGAAACGATAGAAATGGAAGACACTCCGACGGTAGCAATAAAACATAAAAAAGATTCATCCATGGTTGTTGGATTTAATTTGTTAAAGGAAGGCAAAGGTGATGTATTCATTTCTGCAGGTAATTCAGGAGCATTATTAACAGGTGCAACTTTACTTGTTGGAAGAATAAAAGGAATAGACAGACCAGCATTAGCAGGAATCCTTCCAGCATATAAAAGCCAATTATTATTAATGGACTGTGGATCTAATACAAATTGTAAGCCAATAAATTTATTACAATTTGCTCAAATGGCTTCTATATACTTAAGAAATACTTTTGGAATTGAAAAACCAACTATAGGCTTATTAAATATAGGTACAGAAGAAACAAAAGGTAACGAATTAACTAGATTATCATATGAGTTATTAAAGGAAAAATCTGAAGAATTAGGAATAAACTTTATTGGTAATATAGAAGGAAGAGATGCTTTTTCTGGTAAAGTTGATGCAGTTGTAACTGATGGTTTTACAGGTAATATATTCTTAAAAACAACAGAAGGATTAGGAAAATTTGTAAAAGCATCATTAACAGATAGTTTAAAACGTAACTTTCTATCAATATTAGGAAGTATTCCATGTTTACCAGCAATAAATAGATTTGCTAAGACAATGGATTATAAAATATATGGTGGAGCTCTATTTTTAGGAGTTAAGAAACCAGTTGTTAAAGCACATGGAAGTAGTGACGACAAATTATTTGAATATACAATAATTCAAGCTGAAAAGTTTGTTGAAAATAAAGCAGTAGAGAAAATGACAGAAGAATTTTTAAAACAAAAGGAAAATAATGCTTGACTTTTTGAATACAATATATTATTGTTTAGTCAGTAGAAAAAAACATGCGAGAGGAGGTGTACATAGTTAAATGAACCAAGAAGAAATATTTGAAAAAGTAAAGAAAATTATAGTTGAACAATTAGGTGTTGCAGAAACATCTGTAACAATGGAAGCATCTTTTATAGATGATTTAGGAGCTGATTCTTTAGACATAGTAGAATTAATTATGGCATTGGAGGAAGAATTCGATATGGAAATTCCTGACGAAGATGCAGAAAAAATCGTTTCTGTAAGTGACGTAGTAGACTATATCAAAGATAATGCTTAGTTAATATTAAGAAAAAGAGGTATCATATGAGATTATGGTATCTTTTTTTGTTTGTAATAAAAAGTAAATACAAATGTAATATTAATGTTATTTACTATAGGGAATAAAAAATATATAATTTATATAAAATATTATGTCAAAAGGGTGATTGTATGGAAGAAAAATTAGGAAAAATCGTAGATGACGGAAGAATATATGATTTGGATGATATAGATAGTATAGATAAATTAGAAGCATTATTAGGAAAACTAGAAAAAAAAGAAGCAGATATTAAACGAGAAATAGATGAAAGTATAGAAGCCGATTTACAAGAAAGAGAATAGGGGGAAGTATAATGGACGAAAGACAAGATATAGAGAAAAAAGATAAGAATATAGCTCAATTAATGGTTGAGTTAACAACAGTACAAGCGCAGATAAAACTTGTAAAAGCCGCAATATTTATGAATAAGCAAAAAGCAGCAATTTCAACTAAGATGAAAGATTTTAAGACATATGCAGAAGGACAAGCTGAAAAATATTCTCAAAATATGGAAGAAGCAAATAAGGCAATGGAAACATACAAAAGTGCTGTAGAAGAAGCTATGCAACAATATGCAGATGATTATCTTGATATAATGGCTGAGCAAGATGAATGGCAAAACATGGAGATTGATAGAATGGGAGAGCAAAAAGAGCTATCTTCATCAATTAAAGAAAAAAGAAAAACTCTAGAGTATAAAGAGTGGAAGCAAGAAGTTAAAAATATGAATAGAGAAATTAAAGCAGCTGCAAATGATCCAGAAAAGCTAGTAAAATTAGCTGAGGAATTAAAACAATTACAAGCCAAAGATCCAACATTACCAGAACAACAAAAATTAGAATCAGTAAAAAATGATAGAATCGCAATAAGTGAAATCATAAAAGAAAATGATGAGAGATTAGTCGAGATAAAAAAAGATAGAGATGACAAACTAAGTGAATTATTAGAAAGTAAAGAAACTGCATTAGCTAAGATTGAAAAACAAAGCTTTTGGCAAAAAGTTGTTGGAGCATTAACACCAAAAGCAAAGAAATTTAAAACAAATGTAGTTGATAAAATTGTAGAAAAAGCAACAGAAATAAAAGATGAGAAAATACCACAAATTATAGAAGATAGAAAAGCAAAAAGAGAAGAAAGAAAATTAAAAAGACAAGAAAGAATTGGCAAGATGGTTGAATTTGGAGAAAAGGTTGGAGATAAATTAGTTGATGCAAAAGACTTTACAATTGGTGCAGCTAAAAAGGGAGTAAAATCTGTAATAGAATTCGGAAAAGAAGCTAAGAAAACAACAATAAAAGCTATTAAAGGTATAGGAGAAAAAGCAGTAGAAACAAAGGATAATGTAAAAGAAGGTTTAAGAACAGCAGTAGAACAAAGTTCCCAAACTTTAGAAGATTTAAATGATGCAAGATAAAAAGAAATTCAATTTTGAATTTCTTTTTTCTTTACTTGCAAAAACAAAAAAATGTTATATAATAATAACATCTAGGAGGGAAATATGTTAGAAAATTTTGAAAAAAATATAGGATATATATTTAAAGATAAAAACTTATTAAAAACAGCATTAACACATACATCATATGCTTATGAAAAAAAAGTGCAAAGTAATGAAAAATTAGAATTTTTAGGAGATAGCATATTAGAATTTATATCTAGTAACTATTTATATAAAAATTATACAAATTTAAATGAAGGAGAAATGACTAAAGTTAGAGCAAGCGTTGTTTGCGAAAAGAGTTTATATAAAATAGCATTAAAGCATAATTTTGGTGATTTCTTATATTTAGGAAAAAGTGAATTATCAAATAACGGAAATAAAAATGAAGCAATATTAGCTGATAGTGTAGAGGCTGTTATTGCAGCTATTTTTTTAGATGGTGGCTTAGAACCTGTACAAAAATTTATAATTGAAAATCTAGCAGATGAAATAAAAATAGCAAGTCAAAATGTGGGACTAAAAGATTATAAGACTGTATTACAAGAAAAATTACAACATAAAGGCACTGTAAATATAGAATATAATATTTTAAATGAGAGTGGTCCTGATCATAGTAAGGTATTTGAAGCAGAAGTAAAATGTAATGGAAAGCAACTAGCAACAGGGAAAGGAACATCAAAAAAAGCAGCAGAAATGGAAGCAGCTAAAAAAGCAATAGAACAGCTATAATGTAGGAGGAAAAGACATGAAAGAAAAAATATATATTCCTATAAGAATAAATGAAGAAATTTTAACTGATGAAATTGCGAAAAAACTAGCGAATAACAAAGATAAGAAAATTTTATTAGAAATAGTAGATACAGATTTTACGAGTATTAATATTAAAAAACAAGAAGAAATTTTAGACCAAATTAATAAAGTTTTAAAAGAATATAAAGCTTTTGGAATAAAAATATTGTCTACTCCAGACAGTATAGACAGAAACAACTTGAAGCTTTTAAAAAAATATAAAGTAAAAGAAATAGAATTATTGATAGAATCATCAAATGATTATATATTAAAGAATATTGGTGTGGATTATAAATTTGATGCTGCAAAAAAGGTAGCCAAAAAAATAAAATCATATAGATTTTTATTAAGTGTAAAAACAATATTAGGACTTCCAGAAAGTACAGTAGCCGACGATTTAAACACTGTAAGACAAGTTATAAAATTAAAACCAGAACAAGTAACATTAACTCCATGTAATATTGATTATAATAAAAATGTAGAAAAATTATATGACACAAGCGAATTTACTCCATTATCAAAGATTCAGTTAATAGAAAGATTAAAAGAAAGTATAAAATTAATAACTCGTACTAAAATAAGAAATATAAAAATAGGAGAAGATAGCCAAAGTGTAGAAGAAATGCCGATGGTACAATTTAGAAATTTAGTGGTTAGCGAAATTTGGTATGAGAAAATAATAGAAATGATTAAATCATATAATGTAAAAGTAAAAGAAGTTGAAATAGAAGTAAATAGTTCAGATATAGATAATGTCAAAGGATTAAATAATAGGAATTTAGAGCAGTTAAAAGATGTATATGATGTAGAATTACATGTTTCTGAAAATGATAAATTAGAAAGCGGTAATTATAAAATGAAAATATTAAAAACATATACAGATTTCTTGGAAGACAATGAGAACTAGCATAAAAAAAGCCTATATTACAAATAATTGTAATATAGGTGATTTTTATGCTAAAAAACTATTTAAAAAATTTAAGTTTTATAATATTAGGATGTATAATTATGGCGATTGGGACATCAATGTTTTTGTTACCTAATAAGTTTTCAACAGGAGGAGTAACAGGAATTGCGACGATAGTATATTATTTGTTTAAGATTCCATTAGGAACAGTTAATATCATAATAAATATTCCAATTCTTATTTTTACATTTTATAGATTAGGAAAAACAGTAGTTATAAATTCAATTATAGGTTCGATAGTATATTCATTATTTATAGATATCTTAGATAAATTTCCGGCTTTTACAAATGACGTATTTTTGGCGAGTGTATATGGAGGAGTATTTTTAGGAATAGGGACAGGAATTGTATTAAATGCAAATGCCACAACTGGAGGAACAGAATTAGTTAGTAGCTTAATAAAAACATATAATTTAAATATAAAAACTAGTAGCCTTATAATGATTATAGATTCTTCTATTGTCCTATTAAATGTAGTTGTTTTTAAAGAGATAGAAATTGGTTTATATTCAGCAATAGCAATCATTTTAATGGGAAAGGTTCTAGATCTTATAGTAGAAGGTACAGATTTTTCAAAACTAATATTTATTATATCCGAAAAAAATGATAAAATATCTAAAGAGATAGGTGAATATATAAAACGAGGTACAACTGGAATATATGGTAAGGGAATGTTTGAGGATAAAGATAGATTAGTATTAATGTGTGCAGCAGGAAGAGGAGATGTACTAAAAATAAAACACATTGTACAAGAAAATGATAAGGATGCTTTTATAATTATAACAAATGCAAGAGAAGTTTTAGGAAAAGGATTTAAGTAGGAGGAATATATGAAACAGCAAGAATTTTTATTAGAAAATTATAGTTCATTTAATTTAAGAGATATATTTGAATGCGGACAATGCTTTAGATGGAATGAGGAAGAAGATGGAAGCTATACAGGAGTTTTTGGTAACAATGTAATAAATGTTAGTAAAACAACTAAAGGAATATATTTTAAAGGTGTTTGCGAAAAAGATATTGTTAATACTGTAATAGATTATTTTGACTTAGATAGAGATTATAATGAAATAAAACGAACATTGGCGAAAGTAGATAATAACATGAAAGAGAGTATAAAGTATGGAGAAGGCATTAGAATTTTGAACCAAGATTTATGGGAAACTATAATTTCATTTATAATATCAGCTAATAACAATATTCCAAGAATTAAAGGGATTATAGAGAGATTATCTAAGAAATATGGTAGAAAAATAGAATACAATAATAAAGAATATTATACTTTCCCAACACCAGAGGAATTAAGCAATGTTTCTGTTCAAGAATATAGAGAATTGGGCTTAGGATTTAGAGATATTAGATTATATGAGACTACTAAAATGATTTTAAATAAGGATGTAGATATTTCAAAATTAAATGAAATAAAGGATACAAACCAAGTAAGAGATGAGCTATTAAAACTTTCTGGCGTTGGTCCGAAAGTTGCAGATTGTATTTTGCTATTTTCTACATTAAAAAGATTTGATGTATTTCCTATTGATGTATGGGTAAGGAGAGTTATGAATGATTTATATATTCATAAAGAAGATGAGAAAAATGTAAGCAAAAAAGAAATATTAAAATTAGCAAATGATAAATTTGGAAATTTAGAAGGAATAGCTCAGCAATATCTATTTTATTGGAGAAGAGAACTAGGATAAGTTCTCTTCTCTATTACTATATAGAAATTACCCAAACCACAGAGAAACTTAATATTTAAAAGCGAGAAAAATGTCGAAAAATGGAGAAAAAAGGAGATAATCGAAAATAATAAATAAAAATAACAAATAACTATTTACAAACGCAAAATAATGTGATATATAAAAGACAGATTTATTCTAAATCGTTTTTTTATATCAAAACTCATTTCAAATAATTTATAATCTAAATAAAACCCTTAATAAAAAAGTTAATAATAGTAGGAGGTGGTGCTTTTCCTATAATTAAATAAACTCCAATTTATTATACATGTCTATTTGCGGTTTAGAATAAATCTATAATTATATTTAGGAGAATAAATTTGTTATCAATAGTAAATACAATTGCATTAAATGGTACAGAAGGTACTGTAGTAGAAGCACAGGTAGATTTATCAGCAGGAATACCACATTGGGATATGGTAGGTATGCTAGGAACAAGCATAAAAGAATCAAAAGAAAGAATAACTGTTGCTATAAAAAATAGTGGAATAAAACTAGTGGGAAAAAAGATAAGTGTAAATTTAGCACCAGCAGAGATAAGAAAAGAAGGCTCCTCGTTTGATTTAGCAATAGCAGTAGGAATTTTAATTAATTTAGGAATAATAAAAAAGGAATGTATTAATTCAGCCGTTTTTATAGGTGAAATATCATATAGTGGAAAAATTAATTCTGTAAAAGGTGCATTACCCATGTGCTTAGCAGCACAAAAAAATGGATTTAAAAGGGTATATATACCAAATTCTAATATTAATGAAGCTAAGTTAGTAAATAATTTAGAAATCGTAAGTGTTAATTCTTTAAAAGATTTAATTCAAAAAATTAATTCTAAAATATCCATAGAAAAAAATATAAGTCAAATAGAACGTTATGCTAAAGTAGAGTATGATATAGATTTTGCAGAGATTTATGGTCAAGAAAAGGCTAAAAGAGCACTCGAGATTGTGGCGGCAGGAAATCATAATTGTCTATTAATTGGTCCACCAGGTGTTGGTAAAACAATGCTTGCAAAAAGATTAATAACGATATTTCCTAAGCTTACTTATGATGAAATTATAGAAATAACAAAAACTAATAGTATACTTGGCCTAACCAAAGAAAATGAAATTATAAATAAAAGACCTTTTATAGAGGTAAATCCAAATATAACTTTAGCATCATTTATTGGCGGTGGGAGAAATCCAATGCCGGGTGCAATTACATTAGCTAATTTAGGAATATTATTTATGGATGAATTTGCAGAATTTGATAGTAAAAAATTAGAGATCTTAAGAACTATACTAGATTTGCATGCTATAAAATTAGATAGGGTACATGCATCTGTAAAATATCCGTGTAAGTTTGTTTTGATGGCTGCTATGAATCCTTGTCCATGTGGTTACTTTGGAAGTCATGATAAAAAATGTACTTGTTCGGAAACTAAAATAAAAAGGTATTTATCAAAGTTAAGTGGTCCAATAATGGATAGGATTGATATACAATTAAATATATCAAATGTTGAATATTCAGAGATATATACTAATAAAAAAATAGAGAAAAGTGAAGAGATTAGAAAAAGAGTTGAAGAAGCAAGGAAGATTCAACTATTAAGATTTGAAAAAGAAGACATAAGCACGAATTCTGAAATGAACACTTCTCAAATAAAAAAGTATTGTATCTTAGATAAAGAATGTAAAAGCTTTTTAGAAAGAGTATATGAAAAATATAAACTTAATATAAGAACATATAATAATATTTTAAAAATAGCACGAACTATTGCAGATTTAAGTAATAACGAGAGGATAGACGTATCTTGTATAGCAGAGGCAATTCAATATAAGGTTGATAATAAATTTTATAAAAAGGAAGTGTAAAGAAATAATAACTATAAATTATAAAGAGAGCACATATCCAAGAGAATTATTAAAATTGAAATCACCACCATTAAACTTATATGTGGAAGGAAATTTCGAGTTGTTAAATAAAGAGATTATTGCAATTGTCGGATCAAGAAATTGTAGTGAATATGGTTGGAAACAAGCAAAAAAATTTTCAACAGCGTTATCTCAAAATGGAATATGTATTATAAGTGGATTAGCAATAGGAATTGATTCAATTTCACACATATCTGCTATGAATAATGCTGGAAAAACTATAGCTGTTTTAGGTGCTGGATTTAATAATATATATCCAAAGGAAAATAAGGAATTATTTAATAAAATATTAGAAAATAACGGGTGTGTTATATCAGAGTATCCACCAGAAGAAAAGGTTAATACTAAAAATTTCCCAAGAAGAAACGAAATAATTAGTGCACTAGCTTTTGGTGTATTAGTTATAGAAGCAGGATACAGAAGTGGAAGTACAATTACTGCTAATTTAGCTTTTAAGCAAGGAAAAAAGGTATTTGCTATTCCAAGTAATATAGATAGTAAATTAGGAATAGGAACTAATTCATTAATACAGAAAGGAGCAAAACTGGTAACTAATGTAAAAGACATATTAAGAGAAATAAATATGAATAAATGTAAAGATATTGAACAGGAATGGAAATATGAAAGTAAGAATGTTCCTATTAAATATAAAAACGTTTATGAAATTATTGGTAATATGCCAATAGATATTAATACTATATGTAGAAGAGCAGAACTACCAATACAAGATGTTAGTGAACAATTAACTATGTTAGAGTTAAATGAATACATTAGAGCATTACCAGGAGATATGTTTGTAAAGGTATGAATAAACTAGGAAAAAAAGGTGAAGATACAGCTTCCCGCTATTTAGAAAAAATGAAATATAAGATTTTAAAAAGAAATTATAGAAACAGAAGAGGAGAGATAGATATAATTGCTTCTTATAATAGAACTCTTGTTATAGTAGAAGTTAAAGCGAGAAGTAATAACAGATTTGGATATCCAATAGATGCTGTAGATGAAATTAAGATAAATAAGATAAAAGAATGTACGAAATACTACTTATATAAAGAAAAAATACAATTTTCTGAAATTAGGTTTGATGTGATAGAGATTTATCAAATAAAAGAGCATTACGTAGTAAACCATATAAAAAACGCCTTTTAAGAGGTTTGACAAACTCAAAAAAAGATAATAAAGTTATAATTGGTGTAAAGGAGTTGATATAGATTTATTTCTTTGACTAAGAAAGGAGATGTTACTATGGAAGGATTTTACCATAGTGTACAGCTACGTGAGAAGAAGAAGGAAGGAGCAAAAGTCAAATTTAATGTACGGATTAGTATGCGTATGTATGGCTGGCTCGATGAAGTAAAAGTACTTATTATTGGCGATAAAACACAGGAAGTACATTTGGAATATATGAAACAAGAAGATGATGAATATGCCTATTTTGAAAAAGAAATATTTCTGAACACAAGGGCAATTTATCGGTACAGATTTTCGTTTAGGTCCGAATGGACAAAGTATTATGAAACCAGCTTTTCAAAGCTATCTGTCAATTTTGCAGCACCTGAATGGGCAAAAGGTGCAACAATGTACCATATAATGCCTGATAGGTTTTGCAGAGATTATAGTTTGCAAATTGAAGAGTTTGGAAAGCGAAAAATCCATAAATCTTGGGATGAACTACCACTTGTAGGTCCTGACGAAAATGGTGAGTGGGCTAGAGATTCCTATGGAGGGAATTTTAGAGGAATCGAAAGTAAATTGGACTACCTTCAAAAACTGAAAATAGATATTATTTATTTTGGTCCAATATTTACAGCTTCCTCCAACCACAAATATGATGCTGATGATTTTGAAAAGCTAGACCCTTATTTTGGGAATGAAGAAGACCTTAAGCGTCTATTCGAAGCTCTTCATCGTAAGCATATGAAAGGAATTGTGGATGTAGCCTTTAACCATGCTGGCAAGGACAGCAAATATTACAATAAGTCTGGGATGTATGAGGAACCAGGTGCCTACCAAGGTCAAAATTCAAGATATTTTCCATTTTTCAAGACTAGAATTGAGAATGGTAAAATAATTTTTGATTATTGGTGGAATATACCAGACGAAGTAGTCTTCGACAAAGACTCAAAAGAATTCCAAGAATATATATGCGGACCAAGAGGAATAATTGCTTGGCTGTTCTCGCTCGGAATAGATGGTATTCGAGTTGATGTAGCAGATGACCTGACTGATTATTTTATCAATCTCATGGCAGAAGCTTGCAGAAGAAATAAACCAGATTTCCTTATGATACTAGAAGTCTGGAAAAATCCATTCAGAATGAATAGAGGCTATATTTCTGATGGGAAGAGTGCTCATTCAACTATGAATTACTATCTGATGGCTCCTGTAATGGATTATCTGAATTTGCAAGATGAAGTTTATCTGCAAGAAAAAATCAATGAGGAATTTGAGGAGTATCCAGATGATACAATTTTTACCGAAATGAATTTTACCTCTACTCATGACATGAGTAGACAGGTAAATCTGTTTGCTGACGAAAGATATTTCAGAGAGCAAGGAGATGAGCAAAGGGAGTGGCCTTGGAACCTTAAAGATGAATACGACAGGCAATGGCAATCAACATACGTCTTACCAAAAGAGGCGTATAAGAGAGCCAAGAAAATGTTAAAATTAGAAGATTTCATTTTAACATTTTGGCCGGGGATATTTTCAATTTTCTATGGGGATGAAGTTGGTATTCAGGGATATGGAAATCTTGCTAACAGGAAATCTTTCCCGTGGAATAGAATTGACAAAGATATCTTGTCATATAAAAGAAAAATGCTGAAGATTCGCAGAAAATATAAATTTTTGCGAACCGCAGCTACAAATGTCTTGGAACTTACCAAAGACAAATTTGTATTCGAGAGGGTAAATACTAATAAAAAGAATAACCCAGAAGATTACGATAAAATTATTGTAGTAGTCAATAATGGTTATGCAGATTTACCTTTAGAATACATGAAAATGGAAGGCAGAATAATTGAATCACATAATTATAACAGTACTAAAAATGTAATTTGCTCTAAAGGGGCAGTTGCAATATTAATTTACTAATCTTCTTTCACACCAAGAACAGTTGCAGAGTAAAAAAACTCTGCAACTGTTTTCTTTTTTTATAAATAATAAATTTAAAATTGACAATAAAATATATAAGTGATTTAAGTGTAATACCATCAACTGCTATAATAACTTATTATTGTTCAAGAATGAATGTAAGAAAAAGACAATTACTTATAAATTTAGAAGATAATGAATATACAATAAGCTCAGGTGCTATGCAATGGTCTGTTGGTAATGTTGAAGTTGTAGCAGGTGTTAAAGGAGTCGGAGATTTTTTTGGTAAAGCAATATAGTGTAGTGTTACTAAAGAAAGTGCTGTAAAACCAAAATATAGAGGAATAGGAAAAGTATTAATGGTGCCAGTAAGAAATTTAACAACAGCATCAGCTACTTCAATATCTAGATAATGTAAAAATAAAAAAACTTCGAAAGTATAAAACTTCCGAAGTATATATTTGATAAATATTATCTCTTTGAGAATTGTGGAGCTTTTCTAGCTTTTTTAAGACCATATTTCTTTCTTTCCTTCATACGAGGATCTCTTGTTAAGAAACCGTTTGATTTTAAAGCTGGTCTGTATTCTGAATTAGCTTCATTTAAAGCTCTAGCTATACCATGTCTTATAGCTCCTGCTTGACCTGTAAATCCTCCACCTTGAACTTTACAAATAACATCAAATTTATCTGCTGTATTTGTTACGTTTAAAGGTTGTTTTACAATATATTTTAATGTTTCTAAACCAAAATATTCATCTAAATTTTTTCCGTTTACTGTTATATTTCCTTTTCCTTCAACTAATCTAACTCTAGCTATTGCATTTTTTCTTCTACCTGTTCCATAGAACATTATTTTTTCTCCTGCCTTTGCCATTTAAAAATTCCTCCTTAATTTTTTAAGGGATATACCCTATAATTCTATATTAGAAATTCCATATTTCTGGTTTTTGAGCCATGTTTTCATGTTCGCTACCAGCATATACTCTTAATTTCTTTAACATTTTTCTTCCTAAAGAATTGTGTGGAAGCATCCCTTTAACAGCAATCATCATTGCTCTTTCTGGTTTTTCTGCCATCATAACTCTTGCAGAAGTTTCTTTTAATCCTCCTGGATATCCAGAATGACGTCTATAGAATTTTTGATCTAATTTTTTTCCTGTAAATGTTGCTTCTGAACAGTTTATTATAATTACGTGATCACCAACATCTAAGTTTGGTGTATAAGTTGGTTTGTGTTTTCCTCTTAATAATCTTGCAGCCTCTGTTGCAACTCTACCAACTGGTTTATTTGCTGCATCTAAAATATACCATTTACTTTCGATTTCATTTCCTTTTACACTATATGTAGTATTATTCATGGTAAAATTACCCTCCATTCAAATTTTTAATTTATATAATAAGCTTTAAATATATAAACTACCGGGGAGAGGCTTATATAATTATTACTTATTGACTATTTTAAGGCTAATTCATAAAATTAGCATAATAATTTTAATACAAGAACCCTAAAAAGTCAAGGTTTTTTGAAAGAAAATCAAAAAAATCCAATGATATAAGTAAATTAGAGTTGAATAAATTATGTAAAACTAGTATAATAATAGTTAGCTATCAAAAAAGTTGACAAGGGGAGGACATAACACATGAGGGAAATCATTGTTAAAAATGGCAAAGTATTTTTCAAAGATGAATTACAACAAGAGAAAGGAGAATTTCCAAAACCCGAGATGTCTTTGCGGCATATCCAGGTAGATAAGCAAGGATTAAATGCTTACCTAGAGGATATAAGCAACAAAGATATAAAATTCATAAGCATGAGTGCCAAGATTTTTGGGAAAGAAGGCACTTATGACATTTTAATTAAAGAAGCACAATTACCTTCAAAAGTCGGAGTAAACCTAGAAGGACTTAATGTAAAGAAGAAACTTCGAGAATCTACAGGTTTAAAAGCAACTATTCATTTAGAAGAAGGCGTATTTCTTGCCCTGACGGGAAAGAAGATGCAACCCGGAGATTTCTTTTTCGAAAAAGTTTTAGTAGACGGGCAAATCATAGAAATGCCAATAAATGTCGAAAGAGTAATTGATGGGCTAGATGGCCTTTATCAGATTGTGATCGATAGAGATGGAGATTGGGGGTATAATGTGTGAGCAAAGGGCGCTGATGTAAAGCGCCTTTTTGCTTTTTAAAGTAAAACGTATTGTTTAAAATGTAAAATGATTGATAGTCAAAATAGTGACCAATATTGCCATAATTATGTAAATTGTGATATAATGGAAATGTAGCGAAAATGTTAAAGATTCATAAATTATTAAAAAGGAGGAGTATAATAGTATGAATCGAGAACTGGTAACGGGGCGGTATGATGCCAAACTGGTAAAAGAAAAGGAAAAAGAATTGAAACTGATTTCAACTGAACCAGTGACTTTCAGTCAGTGGGCACGATTTCTAGCATTCAAGACAGAAAGGCTCACTATCGAAGATAGTGACTTTATCTTTGTGGCGAGTAGCTCATTATTCTGCATTAAAAAACCGTACAGGAAGATGCCAATAATAGTCTACAGGCAAGATGGAGATGCACATGCATTTCTTCCGGCACAGCCTACAATAGAATTTATAGCTACTGGAGATGGTGCCGGAAATAAAGAAAATTTTTATTACGTTGTTTCTACAGAGGGACACGTAGGATATGTTGTCAAATATAATCCGGAATGGGATGAGATCAAAGGACCTGAAATTATTGGAAATAATCCGATGAAAGCATCCTGTGTGGATGAACTCTATCTCAAAGAGAGAGATTTTGTTTTTCAGGCAGGACGAAGGCTGAGAACCGGTGATTATTGCTGCAGTAAAAATTCAGGACTGATAGAGAAAGCACAAACGCTTTTTGGAAAAGCAAAAGGTGGAAGGGAAGTAAATATCCCCGAAGCTTTGACTGAAAAATCAGGTGAGCTCTGTACTGAACCGGTATCATTTCAGGTGAAAAGTACAAGCCTTCAAAAAGGAGTGCAGACAATCTATACGACTGATGGTCGAACTGGATACAACATCATTAACAGGAACGATGCAGGTTTCCTTTTCTAATTTCTAACCAGCTACAAACCCACTAATCAATAATCGAATTATTGATTGGTGGGTTTTCTTGTTATAATAAAAACAGTACTAATAAATCACATTTTAGACATTGTAATTTACTACCAAATACTATATAATTAAACAGCAGTAAGGAGAGTACAATGGATAAAAATATACTAATAACAGAAAAGCCATCTGTAGCTATGCAAATGGCAAAAGCGTTAAAAATAAATACTACAAGAAAAGATGGATATTTGGAAAGTAATGAATGGATAGTAACATGGTGTGTAGGACATCTAGTAACAATGAGTTATCCAGAAAAATATGATGAAAAATTAAAATTCTGGAGATTAGATACACTACCATTTATACCAAAGGAATGGAAATATGAAGTTATTCCAAATGTACAAAAACAATTTAATATAATAAAAGAATTATTAAATAGAGAAGATGTTAAAACTATATATGTAAGCACCGACTCTGGGCGTGAAGGGGAATATATATATCGTTTAGTAGATCAAATGATACATCCAGAGGGAAAAAATAAAAAAAGAGTATGGATAGATTCACAAACAGAGGAAGAAGTAATAAAAGGAATAAAAAATGCAAAAGACTTATCAGAATATGATAGTCTATCAGATGCAGCATATTTAAGAGCAAAAGAAGATTATTTAATAGGAATTAACTTCTCAAGATTACTTTCAATTATTTATGGCAGAAAATTAGCAAAAGAAATAAATGAAGATAAAGCATCTATTTCAGTAGGAAGAGTTATGACATGTGTACTTGGAATGGTAGTTTCAAGAGAAAGAGAAATACGAAATTTTGTTAAAACTAAATATTATAAAATAATAGGAAAAATTGGAGATGAAAAATCTAATTTTGAAGCGGAATGGAAAGTAACTGAAGATTCAAAATTGTATAATTCCAACAAATTATACAATGATAATGGATTCAAAAAATTAGATGACGCAAAAGCTTTTATTTTATCATTAAAAGATAAAGAGGCAATTGTAAAAGAAGTTAAGAAAAGTAAACAAAAAGAAAATCCACCATTATTATTTAATTTAGCAGAAATTCAAAATGAGTGTACAAAAAGATTCAAAATAAAGCCTGATGAAACACTAGAAATTATACAAAACTTATATGAAAATAAATTAGTAACATATCCAAGAACAGATGCGAGAGTTCTTTCAACTGCAGTTGCAAAAGAAATTACGAAAAACTTAAATGGAATTACTAAAGGGTTTAAAAATGAAGAAATCCAAGGCTATTTAAAAAAGATGATTGACGAGAAATATTCTACTAATTTAATAAAAACAAAATATGTAAATGACAGTAAAATAACAGATCATTATGCAATAATTCCAACTGGGCAAGGGTATGATAATTATGATAAGTTACCAAAATTACAAAAAGACATTTATGAATTAATCGTAAAAAGGTTTTTAGCAATATTTTATCCTGCTGCAGAATATAGCAAAGTTTCAGTAACTATAGATATAGATAAAGAATCTTTTTTTGCAAATGGTAAAGTTTGTACCAAAGAAGGGTATCTAGAAATATTAAAACCAACTAAAGCCAAGAATTCAGAAGATAATGACATCTCGATTTTGACAACCTTAAAGAAAAATTCGAAAATCAATGTGCAAAATTTTGAAACAAAAGATGCAGAAACTTCACCACCTTCAAGATACAATTCTGGGTCAATAATACTTGCTATGGAAAATGCCGGAAAATTAATTGAAGATGAGGAATTAAGAGAACAAATAAAAGGTGCAGGAATAGGGACAAGTGCAACAAGAGCAGAAATTATAAAAAAACTGGAAAAAATAAAATATATTGCAATAAATTCAAAAACACAAATAATAACACCTACTAATAAGGGTGAAGCAATTTATGATATTGTAAATTACTCTATGCCGGATATGTTAAATCCAAAATTAACAGCAAGTTGGGAAAAAGGCTTAGATATGGTTGCTAAAAAAGAAATAAAATCTGATGAATTTACAATGAAATTAGAAAAATATATAAAATCTAAATTTGATAAATTAGTTATTAAAATGTAAAGGAAGAACAAAATGATAAATATCGATAATGCGAAAGAAGAATTTATTAGATATAGAAATTTATTCGATAAAGACAATGCAAATATAGAACGCAAATATATTCATACAATAAATGTAATGAATTTAAGTGAAACAATAGCTAAAAGTTTAAATTTAAACGAAGAAGAAATAAAACTTTCAAAACTTATTGCACTTTTACATGATATTGCAAGATTTGAAGAATATAAAGCAGTAAAAAAAGAAACTACATTTGTAAATTTTGAAACATATGACCATGCAAGTAGAGGTGTAGAAATCTTAAAAGAAAATAATTTTATAAGAAAGTTTATACAAGAGAATAAATATGATGATATAATATATGTAGCAATTAGAAATCATAACAAAAATAAGATAGAAGATAATTTAACAGAAGAAAAAATATTATATTGTAAAATTCTAAGAGATGCAGACAAATTAGATATTTTAAGATTGTCAGCAACAACATATTGGAAAAATGAAACTGAAAAAGTAGAGACAGCAATGATAAATAAAGAAATGCTAACAGAATTTTGTAATCATCATACTATAGATACATCAAAGATAACTGAAAACACACAATTAGATAAGTTAGTAAAAGTTATTGCATTTATCTATGATTTACAATATAAAAAAAGTTTTGAAATATTAAAAGAAAAAGATTATTTTAATAAAATAATTGATAAATTTGATTTTAAAGAAAAGCAAACTAAACAAAGTATTTTAGATATGAAGAAAATTGGAAATGAATTTATAAATTCTAAGATATAAATGGTGGTGATTAAATGAAATTAGGATTAGCTATGTCTGGTGGAGGAATAAAAGGTGCTGCACATATAGGTGTAATACAGGCCTTGCAAGAAGAAAATATAAAAGTAGATATTGTAGGCGGTACAAGCATAGGAAGTATTGTGGCAGCTCTTTATGCAATGGAATATACTCCAAACGAAATGCTTAAATTATTTAATTACTTTTCAAAGTTGATATTTAAAAATAGTGCAATGTATACAGATCCTAGAGGGAAAAAATTGCTAAGTATACAAGCAGGCGGGTTGTATTCTGGAGAAAATATTGCATTTGCAATAGAAGAGGCTGGAAAATATAAAAAGATAAAAAAATTGAAAGATTTAAAAGTTCCAATAGTTATTCCAGCAGTTGATTTAAGAGATTCAGAAAAATATGTTTTTACAAATATGGAAAAAATTAATGATAAATATTTAAATAAAGCAGATATATCTGTAGCGGTAAGAGCAAGTTCATCATATCCAGCTATTTTTGCACCATGTATTTATAATAAACATAAATTTGTAGATGGTGGAATACTGGATAATATACCTGTTGAAGAAGTTAAAAAAATAGGGGCAGATAAAGTTATTGCTGTAAGATTTAAATTAAATAAGACATCAAGAACAATCGGCTTAAGATCTACTTTAAATAAAGCAATAGATATAATGTTTTCAAAGATTGAAGGAGAAGAAGTAAAAAAAGCAGATTATGTAATAGAAATCGATACACAAGATGTAAATCCGTTTGATTTTAAACAATCTAATAAATGTTATAAATACGGATATTTACAAGCAAAAAAGGAAATAGATAATATTAAAAAAATGATATATAAGGAGGATTAATATGTCAAAAGTAATTAACGAATATGTAAAATGGGTTGGAAAAACAGATTGGGAACTAAAAAAATTTCATGGAGATGAATATAACACAATAAATGGTTCATCATATAATAGTTATTTAATAGAGGATGAAAAAGTTGTTTTAATAGATACAGCTTGGAAACCATTTGACGAAGAATTTGTAGAAAATTTAAAGAAAGAAATTGATTTAAATAAAATAGATTATATAATTGCAAATCATGGAGAAGTAGATCATAGTGGAAGTTTGCCAAAACTTATGAAAGAAATACCAAATACACCAATTTATTGTACAGCAAATGGTGTTAAATCAATAAAAGGACAATACCATGAAGATTGGAATTTTGTAACTGTAAAAACAGGAGATACATTAAATATAGGAAAACATACACTAACATTTATAGAAGCTCCAATGCTTCACTGGCCAGATACAATGTTTACTTATATGGATAAAGAAAATATATTATTTAGTAATGATGCTTTTGGACAACATATTGCATCAGAATATTTATATGCAGATGAAATAAATCCATGTGTTTTATATAGTGAGGCAATAAAATATTATGCAAATATTGTTGCACCATTTAGTATGATGGTAAAAAATAAAATAAATGAAATTTTAAAAATGAATATACCAATTAATATGATATGCCCAAGCCATGGTCTTATTTGGAGAGAAAATCCATCAGATATAATTAATAGATATTATAAATGGGCAGATAACTATTCAGAAAATCAAATTACAATATTATATGATACTATGTGGAATGACACTAGAAAAATGGCAGAAGCAATTGCTAAAGGAATAAAGGAAGCTAATAAAGAAATAGAAGTAAAAATAATAAATACTGCAAAATCAGATAAAACTGAAATTGTAGCAGAAGTATTTAAATCTAAAGAAATAGTTGTTGGTTCACCAACTGTAAATAATGGATATTTATATTCTATAGCAGGAATAATGGAAATGATTAAAGGATTAAAATTAAAAACCAAAAAGGCCGCAGCTTTTGGAAGCTATGGTTGGAGTGGTGAAGCAGTAAAATTGTTAAATGAAGAATTAAAAAAAGCTGGTTTTACACTTATCAATGATGGATTAAGATGTATGTGGACACCAACAGAAGAAAATATTAAAGAATGCATAGATTTTGGTAAAGAAATAGCTAAAGCTTGCGAATAAATTATTTTTTGATATATTACAAGAAAAAGCTACAATATACACCTTTTGTAACTAGAAAACATAATATATAGCAAAAGCGTTATGAAAGGTGGTATATGATTATGCAAAGTTACATAGTAAATGGTGGGGAAAAAATAGAAGGAGAAATAAAATCTTCTGGATCTAAAAATTCTTCACTACCAATATTAGCTGCAACTATTTTAAATAAAGGCAAGACAGTCTTAAAAAATGTACCAGATATTCATGATACCAAGATTATGTTTGATATTATGAGATTATTAGGATGTAAAATAAACCAAGAAAAAAATAAAATTATAATAGATTCTAGCAATATAGATAATTATGAAATTCCTGATGAATTAATGAGACAAATGAGATCATCTGTAATTTTGGCGGGAGCAATATTAAGTAGAGTAAAGAAAGCAACATTTTCATATCCAGGTGGGTGTGATATAGGTGCTAGGCCAATTGATTTACATTTAAAGGCATTTAAAGATTTAGGAATAACTATAAAAGAAGAAAATGGAGAAATATTTTGCGATTCTAGCAACATGGTAGCTGGCACAATTACATTAGATTTCCCAAGTGTAGGAGCAACAGAAAATATAATATTGGCAGCAGCACTTTCAAATAAAGTAATATATATAAAAAATGCAGCTATGGAACCAGAGATAGTGGACTTACAAAATTATATAAATAAATTAGGTGGCTCTGTTTCTGGAGCAGGAACAAAGGATATAAAGATCGTTGGCGTAGAAAAGTTAGAAGCAAATATAGAGTATGAAATAATGCCAGATAGAATAGAAATAGGTACTTTATTATGTGCAGCAGCCATTACAAATGGAAATATAACTATTAAAAACGTTAGAATAGAACATATTATTCCAATTGTATATAAATTAGAGGAAATGGGATGTGAAATTAACCTTAAAGAAAAAGAAATTAATTTAATATCAAAAAATAGATTAAAATCATGCAATTTAAAAACAATGCCATATCCCGGTTTCCCAACAGATATGCAGCCGATAATAGCAAGCTGTTTAGGAGTAGCTAAAGGAACGTCCATTATAGTAGAAAATATATTCGAAAATAGATACAAGTATTTGTCTGAATTAAAAAGAATGGGAACTAGAGTAACAATAGAAGGAAGAACAGCTATAATAAAAGGAATAAAAAGGTATAATGCGGCAAAAGTAGAAGCAACAGATTTAAGAGGAGGAGCATCATTGGTATTAGCGGCATTAAATGCAAAAGGAAAAACTGTTATATCTAATATAGGATATATTTTACGTGGATATGAAAATATAGATGAAAAATTACGAAGATTAGGGGCAAATATATACGTAGGAGAAGGTGAAATAATTGAAAAAGAAAAAAAATAATGAACTAGATTTTTATTATTTAAGTAAAGACAATAAGAATAAAAGGGTGCAGAATAAAAAGAAGCACCCTAAAAAGAAACTAAAAAAGGTAAATCCTGAACCTATGAATGATGATATGTTCAATATAGATAATGAGATAGTTATAGGAGTTACTGTATTACCACCTAAAAATGGAAAGAGCGGTAAAAAAAATCAGTCAAAAAAGAAAGTTAAGAAACAAAAAAATAAAAAACAAGATGTTAGACCACAAAATAAGTTTGATGTAACCGATAAAGAGCCTAACAAAGTTCGACCAGCACAAAAAGGACAAGCTAAGAAAAATAAGAATGTAAAACGAATTCCATATGAGGAAGAAAGAAAAAGAAGACAAAAAAGAGAAAAAAGATTTAGAATATTAAAAATTATATTGAAAATATTACTTCTTTTTGCAATAATTATAGGAATATTACTATTTTTGTTTATTTCACCAGTATTTAATATTAAAAAGATAAATGTACAAGGAAACAGTAAAATCAATACAGAAGAAATAGAAAGTTTATCAAAAATAAATATGAATGAAAATATATTTAGATTTTCCTCTAGACAAATTGAAGAAAATGTAAAAGAAAATGCGTATATAGATACAGTAGAAGTGAAAAGAAAAATTCCTAATACTGTAGAAATTATTGTAACAGAAAGAGAGACGAAATATCAATTAGAATATGGAAATGCTTTTGTTTATATAGATGGAAACGGAAATATATTAGAAATATCAAACGAAAATGCAAATCTACCTATAATTCGAGGATACTCAACAGCCCAAGAGAATATACAAGTAGGAAACAAATTAGTAGATGAAGATTGTAATAAGTTATTAACGGTAGAAAAATTTTTAAGGGCAGCAAAAAGTAATGAAATTTATGATATAATTACATACATAGATATTTCGAATGATAAAGATTACAAATTTGAATTACCTTCAAAAGGTAAAGTAGCTTATTTGGGTGATGAGACAAATATAAATGACAAGATTCTAACATTAAAAGAAATATTAACTAGAGAAGAGGGCAAAAACGGACAAATATTTATTAACGATTCAAATAAGATGCCATATTTTAGAGAAAATGTGTAAAGGAGGGTTATTTTGAAAATCAAATATAACAAAAAGAATTTAAGTATAAGTATAGTAATAGGCATATTATGTATATTATTAACATTTGGAATAGTAGTTCAAATTAGGACTGTACAAAGCAATATTAGTATTTCAAATCCAGACTATGCAAATAATGACTTAAGAGATCAAGTGCTAAAAAGTAAAGAGAAATATGATAATGCATTTGCAGAACTAGAAAAAGTAAATAAGGAACTAGAGAAATATAGAACAAAAGTAACAGATAATGACAGCAGTGCTTCAGAAAAGCAAGAAGAACTTAAAAAAGATAATGCAATATTGGGATTAAATGATGTAACAGGAGAAGGAGTTGTAATTACATTAAAAGATAATCAAACTGCTAGTGTTTCTTCTGTAACTGCTGGAGATGATATAAGCAATTATTTAGTTCATGAAATTGATCTATTAAAAATTGTAAATGAATTAAAAAATGCGGGTGCAATAGCAATATCAATAAATGATCAACGAATAATTCCTACTACTTCAATTAATTGTGCAGGTAACATTACAAGGGTAAATGGAGAAATTGTAGGTACACCTTTTGTTATAAAAGCAGTTGGAGGTAGTTTTGATACATTAGAAAGACCTGGCGGATACATAGACTGGTTAAGAGAAGACTATGGAATAGATATTACCGTAAAAAAACAAAGCAATGTAACAATAGAAAAATATAATGGAGTTATAAATTTCAAATATGCACAAGAAGCAAAATAGGAGGTGAAAATAATCTTGAAAGAAATTAAAAAAGGAAAAATCACAATGACAGTAATAATTGGAATAATGTGCTTTATTCTAGTATATGTAATGTTTATGCAATTTAAAGTTGTAAATCAAACAGATATTACTTCTTTAACTACAAAAAGAGAAAGTGAGTTAAGAGAAGAATTAGATTCTTGGCAAAGTAAATATGAAGATACTGCAAATCAGTTAGAACAAGCTAAAACAAATTTAGAAGAATATAAAAATAAGATTGATGATACTCAGGCTGCATCTGAGTTATTAGATAAGGAATTGCAACAAGCAGATTTGTATTTAGGAAAGACTGATGTAGAGGGAGCAGGAATTATTATAAATTTATCAGATGGTACCTCTAACATAATTGCAGAAGATTTAATAAATTTAATGAATGAACTAAAAACTGCAGAGGCAGAAGCAATATCTGTTAATGGACAAAGGGTAACTAATTTAACAGAGTTTGCTGATGTAGATTCTTACATAGTGGTTAATGGTACAAGATTATCTTCACCTTATACCATACAAGTAATTGGAAATCAGAAATACTTAGAAAGTGGTATTACTGCTAAAGGTGGTTTTTCTGATGATATGACATCAAATGGAAAAAATATATCAATTACAGAAGATAATAATATTAAGATTTTAAAATATGATGGTGATTTCGAGATAGATGAGGGAATTACTATAGATTAAAAGAGGAGGAATTAAATTGGTTTTAATAGCGATATTAGTTGGATGTATAATAGGTGCAATTTTAGGACTTAATTCACCATTAATACCATATTCTGTTTCTGGATATTTAGCTATTGGAATAATGGCAGCACTAGACTCAGTTTTTGGAGGTATAAAATCTGTAGTACAAAAGAATTTCGATATGAAAGTTTTTGTTTCAGGATTTTTTATAAATAGTATAACAGCTGTTTTATTAACATTTTTGGGAAATAAATTAAATGTAGATATTTCTCTTGCAGCCATTATAGTATTTGTAGGTAGAATATTTATAGATTTAGCTATAATACGTAGATACTACATTGAAAAATGGACTAATTGGATGGAGAAAAAACAAAAAGAAAAATCAATTAAAAAAGCATAAAATATGAAAAAACGCACAAATATAAGAAGGAGAACTGAAAAATAAATAGAATATTAATAAAAGGACATTAGTCCTTTTATTAATTATCATTTTATGGCGAAAAATGTCAAAATTTATAACAAATATTTTATTACATCATTATTACAAAAAGGTTACAAAAATATAACAACAACTATTGACATTTTATTTAAAATATAATATTCTATCACTAGTTAAGAGATAAGTAAATTGGAGGAGACCTAACTTGGCAATAGGAGATATAATCGTTGGAATAGATATTGGAACTTCAAGAATTGCAGCAGTTGTGGGAGAAGTAAATAATTTTAATCAAATAGAAATTATTTGCAGTAGTTCCTATAAATGCACAGGTATTAAGAAAACAAAAATTATTAATGAAGAAGAAGTTTCAAATAGTTTAGTAAAAGTATTAGACAAAATAGAAGATGAATCAGGATTAAGAGTAAACTCTGCATATGTTACTATTCCTGGTAAATATACAACAATAGTACAAAATAGTATAACAAAAGAAGCAAGAGATAAATATTCAGGAATATCATTAAGAGATGTACAAACAGCAATTATGCAAGTTAAAGATATAGATATTCCAGAAGGAAAAGTCTCAATAGATATAGTCCCAGATAAATTTATTTTAGATACTGGAAAGACTACAGAAGATCCAGTAGGAAGTTTGAGCTCAAGCTTTACATTAAAAGCTCAAATTATATTAGCAGATAAAGAATATGTAAGACAAATATCATCTATATTTAAAAAAGCTGGAATAGATGTAGATGGTTTAGTACCAACAACATTAGCACAAAGAAATCTAATTTTAGATAATAATGAATTACATGATAATGTTATGATACTAGATATGGGTGCTGGTAATACAGATATAGGTGTATTCGAAGGTTCTTCATATTTATATACTAATACAATTCCACTTGGTGGAAATAGTATCACAAACGATATAGCATTAGTATTAAATATTTCAGAAGAAGAAGCAGATAAACTAAAGAAACAATACGGATTAGCTTTAAAATCTTTTATAGATAATGACAATGATATTTTATTAAATACTTTTAAAGGTGAAAATAGAAACAAAACAATTAAAAGCTCTGAACTAATCGAAATAATAGAAGCAAGAATCGAAGAGATTTTTTCTTTAGTAAACAAAGATATAACTAATCAAGGTATAAAATCAAGAATAAACAATGTGGTTTTAACTGGTCAAGGAATTACTAATATAAATAAATGTGATGTAGCGGGAAAAATCAATTTAAATATACCAGTTAAAATAGCTACAGGAAGATTAATAAGCACAGTAAAACCAACATTTAGAGTGGCATATGCATTGGTTAGATATATAGCATCAAGACCATTTACTAAAACAGTATCAAGTAGTATAGATACAAAATCAGAAGAAGGATTCTTTAAAACTTTATTAGAAAGAATCAAAGAATTTTTTTATTCTTAATAAAAATGTTAATAAATAAAAAATAAAAATAGATTGGGAGGAAAAACTGTATGATGGACTTTGACGAAAACGAAAAAATGTTAGATGGAACAGCTACTATTAAAGTAATTGGTGTAGGTGGAGCTGGAAATAATGCAGTAAACAGAATGGTTGATTGTGGAATTAGAGGAGTTGAGTTTATAGCAGTTAACACAGATAGACAAGCTCTTCAAATGTCTAAAGCAGGAACTAAAATTCAAATAGGAGAAAAAATAACAAGAGGATTAGGAGCAGGAGCTAATCCAGATATTGGTGCTCAATCAGCAGAAGAAAGTAAATCTGAAATATCAGAAGCTTTAAGAGGAGCAGATATGGTATTTGTTACTGCCGGAATGGGTGGTGGAACAGGAACTGGTGCAGCACCTATAGTTGCAGGAATAGCAAAAGAAATGGGAATATTAACAATTGGTGTTGTTACAAAACCATTTACATTTGAAGGTAAAAAGAGATTATCACAAGCTGATAGAGGAATTGAAAGTTTAAAGACTAAAGTAGATACATTAGTTGTAATACCAAATGATAAATTATTACAAATTATAGATAGAAAAACATCTATAGTAGAAGCATTCAGAATGGCAGATGAAATATTAAGACAAGGTGTTCAAGGTATTTCAGACTTAATTGCTGTTCCTGGTCTTGTAAACCTAGACTTTGCTGACGTAAAAACAATAATGTTAAATACTGGTATGGCACATATGGGTATTGGTAGAGCATCAGGAGAAAATAGAGCAGAAGATGCTGCAAAACAAGCAACAGAAAGTCCATTATTAGAAACATCAATAGAAGGTGCAAGAGGAGTTATTATAAACATTACAGGTGGACCAGATTTAGGATTACATGAAGTTAATACTGCAGCAGAATTAGTACAAAGAAGTGTTGATCCAGAAGCTAATATCATATTTGGTGCAGTAATAGATCCAGATATGAAAGATGAAATCGTAATTACAGTAATAGCTACAGAATTTGAAAAAGAGAAAAACATGCCTAATATGAACGTTGATAGTTTAGTTTCTAAAGCTTGGGACAAAAAGGTAAGTTCAATTCCAACAAGTTCTGACAACAGCTCAAATTCAAATGACTTAGATATACCATCTTTCTTAAGAAAGAAACAAAAATAGTCAAAATAGAATATAGAAATATAATTAATTAAAAGAAATAATCGAAAGTAGTAGATTATTTCTTTTTTTCGCCCCTAAGAAATGACACACTTTTAAGAATAAAAGTAATAAAATATGTCTTACGAGGTGGACATATTGATTGTATATGCAGATATAGTGTTTATAGAAAATTTAATTATAAATTATGTAATTTTATATGTAACCACTTTATTAAAGAAAATAAAGGTATCATATTTTAGAATATTACTTTCTGCAATATGTGGAAGTGTATATGCTGTTGTGTCAATAATTGTGTCAGACAATGTTATTAGTAAGGTAATATTATCTATAGTAATGATTTTGATAATTTATCCAACAAAGGACATTAGAAAGATTTTAGAAACATTAGCAATTTTTTATTTGGTTTCAATTACCACAGGAGGAGCGTCTATAGCTATATCGTATTTAGTTAATGGCTATAAAGTAAATACAGTAAATGGAGCTACAATTGTAGATTTTCCAATCTTATTTTCTTCAATTGGGCTCATACTAGGAATAATTCTAATAAAAATTACCATCAATAATGTAAAATCGAAAATTACTCAAAAGAATATTTTTTACGATGTTGAAGTGTTTATTGGAAACAAAAAAACTAAAATAAAAGCTTTACTAGATACAGGAAACATGTTGAAAGATCCAATAAGTCAAAAGCCAGTTATTATTGCGACTAAAAGAAGCCTAAAAAACGTAATACCACAGGAAATTTTAGAAGATATAAAAAACATTTTAGGAGGTGATAGACTTGGAGATATAAAGCCGTTTGAAAAAAGAATAAAAGTAATCCCTTTTAAGTCATTAGGGAATGAACATGGAATGTTAATAGGAATAAAATCAAATAAAATTATTGTAGATAATAATGAAATTAAAGATGTAATTATAGGAATATATGAAAAGGAATTTTCAAGAACAAAAAGATATGATGCACTAATCGGAATAGATCTACTATATGAGGAGGAGTGCAATTATGAATTTAATCGAAAAATTAAAAAATAGTATAAGTACAATCTATGCTAAATACATAAACCAGAATGAAAAGATTGAAACTTTACCTATATTTTATATAGGAGGAAGCCAGACATTACCACCACCATTAACTCCAGAAGAGGAACAAGAGATATTAGATAGGATAGAAAAAGGAGAAAAGGAAGCTCGTAAAGTTTTAGTAGAAAGAAATTTAAGGTTAGTTGTATATATAGCTAAAAAATTTGAAAATACGGGTGTGGGATTAGAAGATTTAATTTCAATCGGAACAATAGGATTAATGAAGGGTGTTAATACTTTTAAAGTAGACAAAAAAATAAAATTAGCAACATATGCTTCTAGGTGCATCGAAAATGAAATTTTAATGCATCTTAGAAGAAGTAATAAGCTAAAAAGCGAAGTATCAATTGATGAACCTTTAAATCAAGATTGCGATGGAAACGAATTATTACTTTCGGATGTGTTAGGAACAGATAGTGATGTAACTTCAAGAAGAATAGAGGAAGAAATAGATAAGAAACTGTTAAGAGAATCAATAGCTAAACTAAATAAAAGAGAAAAATGTATAATGGAACTTAGATTTGGATTTACAACAGGAGATGAAAAAACGCAAAAGGAAGTTGCTGATATGCTTGGAATATCACAAAGCTATATTTCGAGATTAGAAAAAAAGATTATTGGAAAAATGAAAAAAGAAATTTCGAGTAAAATAGGTTGAAATTAATATGGCATAAAAAAACCAAATTTGGAAATACTTAAAATAAGTAATTTCAAAGGAGGTTTTTTATTTGATTAATAAGGTTGAAATATGCGGTGTAAATACTACAAAATTACCTATATTGTCAAATGAAGAAAAGAAAGAATTATTATTAAAGATAAAAAATGGAGATAAAGATGCAAGAGAAAAATTTATTAATGGCAATTTAAGATTAGTATTAAGTGTAGTACAGAGATTTTCTGGAAGAGCAGAAAGCGCGGATGATTTATTCCAAATTGGATGTATCGGATTAATAAAGGCGATTGATAATTTTGATATAAATTTAAATGTTCAATTTAGTACTTATGCAGTACCAATGATAATAGGAGAGATTAGAAGATATTTAAGAGATAACAACTCTATAAGAGTGAGTAGATCAATAAAAGATTTGGCGTATAAAAGCATTGCTTTTAAAAATAAGTTTTTAAAGGAAAATAATAGAGAGCCGACGATAGAAGAAATAGCAAAAGAATTAGAAGTAGAACCAGAAGAGGTATCATTAAGTTTAGGAGCTATACAAGATCCAGTTTCTTTACAGGAACCAGTATTTAATGATGGAACAGAAAATATATTTATAATAGATCAAGTAAGTGATAGTAAGAATACTGATGAAAGATGGACTGAAAGTATAACAATAGCAGAGCTAATGAAAAAATTAAATGATAAAGAAAAAATGATAATTAATAAAAGATTTTTTGATGGAAGAACGCAAATGGAAGTAGCAGAAGAAATTGGAATATCACAGGCACAAGTTTCAAGATTAGAAAAAAGTGCGATAAGTCATATAAAAAGATTATATAACTAGAGATATAAGAAGGAAGGTTATTATATAAATTATCACTTCATATAAATATGATAAGAGGTGATAAAATGAAGAAAAAAGGCTTAGACTTTAAACATAAAGAAGTGATAAATATAAAGGACGGAAAAAGATTAGGTTTTGTACAAGATGTCTGTGCAGATTTAGGCTCGGGAAATATTACTTCTATAATTGTTCCAGGAAGTAATAAAATGCTTAATATATTTTCTACAGGTAATGAAATTACAATTCCGTGGGAAAATGTAAAATGCATAGGAGAAGATATTATATTAGTAGAAATCTAAGAAGTAGAATCTGTATTCTGCCTCTTAGATTATCTAGTTAAAGGATTAAAAATTCAACATAATAAATAAACGATAAAAAAGTTAAAAAAAATGAAAAAATATGTTGACAATAAAAAGGTGATATGGTAATATAATTAAAGACCGAGTAACAAGAGAAAAAAACACATAGAAATATGTAAAGAATTAGTAATTAAAAGGCACCAAGAAAAGAGATAATGAAGTAAATTACTAATTTTATTTTTGCCTCAAAAACACTTGAAAAAATATTTAAAAAAATTCAAAAAAAGTGTTGACAAAGAATGTGAAAGGTAATATAATACAAAACGTTCCAACCGGAACAAAAAAGTACATTGAAAAGTAAATAATAGATTCTAAATGAGAAAACAACCAGCGGTAGTAATATACTACCAAACAATAAAAAAATCAAAGCTAGAAAAGCAAACTTGATTTATATAACTCGAAAGAGTGAATATAGATACCAAAATAAGAGAGTTTGATCCTGGCTCAGGATAAACGCTGGCGGCGCACATAAGACATGCAAGTCGAACGGACTTAATCGATTCTTTTAGATTCGAAGCGGTTAGTGGCGGACTGGTGAGTAACACGTAAGCAACCTGCCTATTAGAGGGGAATAACAGTGAGAAATCACTGCTAAAACCGCATATGCCGTGAACATCGCATGATGAAAACGGGAAAAGAGCAATCTGCTAATAGATGGGCTTGCGTCTGATTAGCTAGTTGGTGTGGTAATGGCATACCAAGGCAACGATCAGTAGCCGGACTGAGAGGTTGAACGGCCACATTGGGACTGAGATACGGCCCAGACTCCTACGGGAGGCAGCAGTCGGGAATATTGCGCAATGGAGGAAACTCTGACGCAGTGACGCCGCGTATGGGAAGAAGGTTTTCGGATTGTAAACCATTTTAGACAAGGAAGAAACAAGACAGTACTTGTAGAATAAGCTCCGGCTAACTACGTGCCAGCAGCCGCGGTAATACGTAGGGAGCAAGCGTTGTCCGGATTTACTGGGTGTAAAGGGTGCGTAGGCGGCTTTGCAAGTCAGATGTGAAATCTATGGGCTCAACCCATAGCCTGCATTTGAAACTGCAGAGCTTGAGTGAAGTAGAGGCAGGCGGAATTCCCCGTGTAGCGGTGAAATGCGTAGAGATGGGGAGGAACACCAGTGGCGAAGGCGGCCTGCTGGGCTTTAACTGACGCTGAGGCACGAAAGCGTGGGTAGCAAACAGGATTAGATACCCTGGTAGTCCACGCTGTAAACGATGATTACTAGGTGTGGGGGGTCTGACCCCTTCCGTGCCGGAGTTAACACAATAAGTAATCCACCTGGGGAGTACGGCCGCAAGGTTGAAACTCAAAGGAATTGACGGGGGCCCGCAC
>ENA-OOWN01000016-OOWN01000016.1-human-gut-metagenome-genome-assembly--contig:-NODE-16-length-158317-cov-146.111644_pt1 | contig 158317 bp, 132 predicted proteins | sample MGYA00241406_ERZ501319 | MGnify/ENA primary metagenome ERZ501319 (study PRJEB25962, sample SAMEA2042734) | human gut metagenome | biome: human gut; feature: human-associated habitat; material... | reverse complement strand
ACTTATAAATTGACTTTATAGTGTTTAATTTGTGTTGTAGTTTTCAGTTTTCAAAAAACAATTTTTCCGTGCTGTTTTTCGGTGACAGCGTTATTAATTATTTCAAATTTAACTTTGTTAGTCAAGTACTTTTTTAAGAAATTTTTAACTAACTTTTTTGAAAATAATTTTTAATCGCTTCTTCCGCAAAACGCTTGAATAGTTTAGCAAAAACAAAACGGAAAGCAAAGAGAAATTTACATTTTTTCTTCACTTCCCGTTAAATTTTTCTTAAGAGGGTGATTTGTGATTCTTAATTAGCAAGAATAGCCGTTAACTCTGGCTTTTTGTAAGTTAATTAAGCCTTCACTTTGGTGTCCTGACATAAAATCAAGTTGTGCTAAATGATAGTATGCGGAACCTAAACCACGATTTGCAGCAAGGATGTAGAATTTTCTTGCGATGGAATCGTTTCTAAAAACGAATTTTCCTTCGTGATAGACATTACCCAAATACTCGAGAGCTTTGGTGTAGCCTTTTCTTGCTGCGGTATCAACATAATTTAAACCTTTATGTTCATCCTTTAACTCGGAAGTGCTGTTGATGTAGAGTAAGCCAAGTTCGTAAATGGAGCTGATAGAACCAAGTTCGATAGCTTTATTCAAATAGTGTAAAGCGATTTGCTCATTTTCAGGACTTTGACTATCTCTGTGATTGAAGTAGCAACCGATATAAGTTGCTGCGTCCAAGCTACCTGCATCGGCATAGACTTTCAACTTTTCAAGTTCTTCACGATGTAAGTATTCTGGACTTCTATTAATCTTATTAATATAGCCGATAACTTTGTTGTTATCTCTATGTTTCTCTCTGATCTTGAAATCGTAGTATGTGTCATCTTTGATTTCATCGATTGAAGAGGTGAATGGTTGATAGTTAGATTTGATGATAGCTTCAGACTCTTCTCTAACTTCAGGGGCAGGTGATGAAGTCTTAGCAGTTTCAACAACCTTATTATCAACAACAGGCTTGTAATCGGAATTCAAAGCAAGTTGAGAATAATGTTCAGCAAGTTCATTCTCTTCATTTTCCTTATAGTAATTGTAGAGAAGTTTTGCTGCTTCGACATCACCTAAATTGTAGGCTAAGTCTAAGATCTTAATTGCTTCGTCAATATCTTGTTCAACATTGCCATAACCGTAGAAGTAGTAGGTACCAACCATGTAGGTTGCAGCTGCATCACCTGCTTCCTTTTCTTGAACCAAGAGATCGAATGCACGAGTTAAATATTTCTTACTTTCAACTGTGTTCTTCTTAATATCACGGTAGCCAGAACGGGTGATGATACCTAAAACATACAAACTTTTACCATGGTTATTCAAGGCATTCTTAAACAACTTGTTGATTGATCTTTCAACCTTTTTATAATTTTTTAAGTTTTCAACTGCTTCGTTATAAATAACAGTCATTTCAGCTTGATCGAGTATTTTCTTTGCCATAGTAAAAATTCTCCTTACGACCTGAACAATATTGATAATAATATATCATAATCACTTATCAAAAGTTTTAAATATATACATCAATGTTTTATGTAACTTTGGCAAGTGAAATTTGTGACATCATTGGCACATATGTCCGCTCCTCACAAATAGTTGTAAATCGGTGAAATAAATTTCATCTCGCTGAAGATAAAATAGAAGCTTACAAGGCTTATTAAAAGCATCAAACCAACTAAACTCGGAATTAAAATCTTGAGATTCACCTTTTTCTTATTTATTTGCCCCATGTGAAAGTGAATCCTCCTGGTAAAACAGCACTACCTTTCTCCGATACAAAGAAGCGATAGGCAACTGAAATTAATAAGCTTACTGCAAGAACTGCAATAACAGAAGTTAACGATATCGCCTCATTACCTTTAACCTCATCCATCTCTTCTCTAGATAATACTCTCCTCATATAAAAATCTCCTTTCACCCTATATATCGCATGAAAGGAGAAAAAATTAAAAAATATTTTTAAAATTTTTATTTTTTGTAAGATTCGAGTTCTTTGACTAGCTCTGCACGTCTTGCAACCTTTTGATCGACGACTTCCTTCTTTGCTCTGGAAGTAAAGTTTGGATTATTCAACATCTTATCTAAGAATGCAATTTCATCGTTTAAATAAGCGATACGTTTTTCGATAGCATCGTTTTCCATGGATTTATCAACATTAACCTTCAAACCGATGGAAGCAAACTTTCTTAAGCCTTCAGTATCTGCTGAAACTTTTCTAACTTCCTTAGCAAAGACTAAGTTCTTCAAGATATCAGCAATAAAATCGAATAATTCTTCATTCTCTGCAGTTAAGGATAAATCGATATCAACAGGTGAGGAGATACCTAATTTATTTTCCATCTTGAAGTTTCTAACGAACTTAACCATCTCAACAATCAAAGTTCCGATTTGAGCTTTATTCTTATCGACATTTCTTAAAATTGTTGGATATTTTTCTTCGTAGATAGAATTCAAGTGATTTGGAATGTAAGAATAGATTTCTTCAGAAATAAATGGAGCAAATGGGAAGAGCATGACTAAGATATCTTTGATAACTCTGACTAATGTTGAGTAGATGACATCTTTTCTCTTATCAGAACCATTCTTTAAATCATGTTTAACCATTTCGACGTAGTTGGAGCAGAAAACATCGTAAACGAATGCGTACAATGTTTGTGATGCCAAACCTAACTCATAGTTATCCATATTCTTTTTAACTTTCTTGATAGTTTCGTTGAAGTTGTTGAAAAGATAGTGTTCCAAAACAGTGAAATCCTTGCTGGAAAGTTTCTTGAAGTTGTAGTTATCTGGGATGGATGTGAGTAAAAATCTTGATGCGTTCCAAACTTTGTTGAGATAAACCTTAGCAAATTCAATATTTGCGGTGGAGTAGGAAATATCAAGACCTGGAGTACCACCGGTAACGATTGAATAACGTAATGAATCGCAACCGTATTTATCGATAACTTCGAATGGATCGATACCATTACCTGAAGATTTTGACATCTTCTTACCGTTAGTATCTCTGACTAAACCGTGAATAAAAACTGTCTTAAATGGCATCTTATCGGTGAAATGAACACCTTGAATACTCATTCTTGCAACCCAGAAAAAGATGATATCGTAAGCGGTGATCATAACATCAAGTGGATAGAATCTCTCGAGCAAATCTGTGCTCTCAGGCCAACCAAGGAAGGCAAAAGGAGCAAGAGCTGATGAGAACCAAGTGTCTAAAACATCTTCATCTTGTTTGTATAAATTGTTATCTAATGGAGTTTCGGAACAGACAACTTCACCAGTTTCTTTGTTGGTGTAGACAGGAATTCTATGACCCCACCAGAGTTGTCTGGAGATGCACCAATCATCAGCATCTTTAAGCCAACGTTCAAAAATCTTTGTAAATCTTGAAGGTAAGAAATGAGTTCTATCCTTGCTCTTTTGGAAGGATAAAACATCTTCGACAAGAGGTTTCATCTTGATAAACCATTGCTTGGAAAGCATTGGTTCAACAACAACGTGTGATCTTTCGGAGTGACCAACTTGGTGAACGATATCTACAATCTTAATTAAATTACCGTCGTTTTTAATCTTTTCAACGACTTTTTCTCTAGCTGCATATCTGTCAAGATTTTGATATTCTTTAGGACAATTTTCGTTCATGGTACCATCAAGATTCATTATCTTAGGCATGGCTAAATTGTGTCTTTTTGCAATTTCAAAGTCGTTTGGATCGTGAGCTGGAGTACATTTCATGACACCAGTACCAAAGGAGATGTCAACATAGATATCACCAATTAATGGTAACTTTTCTCCATTTGCAGGATTGATAACATATTCACCTTCAAGACCTTTATATCTTTCATCCTTAGGGTTAAAAACAACTGCAGTATCACCAAACATTGTCTCAGGTCTGGTGGTAGCAACTTCTAAGAACTTTTCAGGATTGTTAGCAAAGCGATATTTGAAATAATAGAACTTTCCTGGAACTTCTTTGTGTTCGATTTCAATATTTGATAATGCGGTATTAAGCTCTGGATCCCAGTTGATGATTCTTTCACCTTGATAGATTAAACCTTGGTCATAAAGAGTTTTGAAAACCTTGTTGACTGCATAATTTGCTTTCTCATCCAAGGTAAATCTTTCCTTGGTGAAATCCATGCCGATACCTAAAGCTTTCCATTGTTTATGGATGTATTCACCGTATTTTTCTTTCCATTGCCAAGAATACTCAAGGAATTTTTCTCTGCCAATTTGATATTTATCGATACCTTCAGCACGAAGTTTTTTCTCAACAACTGCTTGAGTTGCAATACCAGCATGATCCATAGCAGGAAGGAATAAAACATCGTAACCTCTCAAACGTTTGTATCTAGCAACAACGTCCAATGTGACGGTGTTTAAAGCATGACCGATATGTAAAATACCGGTGACGTTTGGTGGAGGAACAATCATTGAAAAAGGTTTTTTGTGTTTGTTTTCAGGCTTATTTGCCTCATGGTAGTGGTTTTGATCCCAGAAATCTTCCTTTCCTAATTCGACTTTCTTGGCATCATAATTTTTGTCCATTTTTATATTCATAGTTAAAACCTCCGTTAAAAAATGAAACAATTATTATCTAAGGACGGAGGTCAACCCCGCGGTACCACCTTAATTCGAAGAAAAGTCTTCGCACTCATTTAAAAATAGCTCGCAGACGACTATGACAATTTTAGTTTCGCTCTTTCCAACTTCAGCGAGCTTCTCTATAAACAAATCAAATTGTCAACCTTCTGGTCTTCGCTTGTATGATAATTTTATTAAAGTAACATCCTAAAAACAAGAAAAAACGTGCCGCATGGGCACGTATCTAATCAATCTTTTCAGAGATGATTTCTCTGACTCTAATAAAACTATTTTGATCCAAGTTTGAAACGATTAAACTTGGATAATTTGTAGTTTCAATCTCCTTTTTAACTAGGTGCAATTCCTTTTGTTTGAGCTTATCTTTTTTGGTGTAGATAACAACAAATGGAATAGCGTTTTCGGCAATTAAAGAGATAATCTGCTTGTCGTCTTGACTTAGCAAACGACGTGAATCAACTAGTACAAAACAAAGTTTACAAGTACCTTTTTGAGATTGAAAATAATCAAGCATCATATTTTCAAAATCAGCAGGTTTTTTGAAGTATCCGTACCCTGGAGCATCGATAAAATAGAATTTATCATCGATAAGAGTGTAATTTAACATTCTTGTTCTTCCAGGAGTTGAGGAAACTTTCATGAGATTTTTTCTTTGCAAAATCATATTGATAAAAGAAGATTTACCAACATTTGATTTGCCAAGAAAGAGGACTCCACTTCTATCGAAGAGGAAGTCTTTTTTCTCAGGAGCAGACTTTATAAACTTTACATTTGTAAAATTGATATTTTCCACAGTTACATTTCCTTAACAGCTGTTTTTCTAGTTCTTTTTACAGGGATTTTGATCTCTGGCTTAGCAGTTGTAGAAACATCTTTAATAGGATTATCTAAAAATGCTAATGGAATAACTTCATCTAATGTACTAACTTCTTTGATATCGATGTTATCGGTAATCTCCTTAGGAAGTTCAAGGACATCAGAGTGGTTCTCCTTAGGGCAGAGAACGGTTGTGACATGCTCTCTAACAGCAGCAAGAGTCTTTTCTCTTAAACCACCGATAGGTAAAGCATTACCACGAAGGTCAATTTCACCTGTCATTGCAACATCGTTTCTGATTCTACAACCGGTGATTGCAGATAAGATAACAAGAGCAGTGGCAATACCAGCACTTGGACCATCCTTAGGAGTTGCAGTGTCTGGGAAGTGAATATGAATATCGTTATGTGAGAAGTATTCGTTGTCGATACCAAACTTGTAGGCGTTAGTCTTCAAGTAAGTTAAAGCAGCGACGCAAGCTTCCTTCATAACATCACCAAGGTTACCGGTACGAATCAAATTACCTTTACCTGGGAAGGTGTTAACTTCAATCTTTAAAAGTTCCCCGCCGGCATCGGTGTAAGCCAAGCCGTTGACAATACCAACTTGAGAATTCTCAACTTTCTTGTCATGGTGGAAGATTTCCTTACCAAGGAATTCCTTGACGATATCAACAGTAACTTCCATGGTCAAATTCTTGTTAGCTTCAAGATACTTAACAGCGAATTTTCTCATGATAGTACCGAGTTGTCTTCTTAAAGATCTGACACCAGCTTCTCTGGTGTAGTATTCAATGATGTAGTCGATGGCTTCATCTTTGAATGTGAGGATGTCTTTAGAAACACCGTTTGCAGCGTATTCCAAATCCAAAAGGTATTCTTTAGCGATATGCATCTTCTCATCCTTTGTGTATGTGTATAAAGGAATGAGTTCAAGTCTATCACGTAAAGGAGCAGGAATCTTGGAAATATCGTTTGCAGTACAGATGAATAAAACGTTAGATAAATCAACTTCTTGACCTAAGTAGTTGTCTTGGAAACGATAATTTTGTTCAGGATCAAGAACTTCAAGCAATGCTGAAGATGGGTCACCATGGTAACCACCATCTTGCAACTTATCGACTTCGTCAAGAAGAATAACTGGGTTATTAACTTGGCAATTTAATAATGCTGTGATGATTTTACCTGGTAAAGCACCTAAATAGGTCCTTCTGTGACCACGGATTTCTGATTCATCATGAACACCACCTAATGAAATCTTAGCAAATTTTCTGCCAAGAGCTCTTGCGATTGAAATGGCTAAAGATGTCTTACCAACACCTGGAGGGCCAAATAAGCAGAGAATAGGTGATTTGAGTGAATTGGTTAATTGTTTGACAGCAAGATATTGAACGATACGATCTTTTTGCTTTTCAAGACCGTAATGATCTTCATTTAAAACCTTGATAACGGAGTTGATATCTTCGTTATCCTTGCTGGAACGATAGTATGGCAAATTGATGATGACATCCAAGTATGTCTTAATCATATTTGCTTCTTGTGAGGAACCTGGTAAACCTTGTAAACGACCAAGTTCAACTTTGATTGCTTTGAGAATGTGTGGTGGGAAGTATTCTGGATGTTCGTTGATGACTTTTTCATAAACTTCATCTGGATCATCACCATCAAATTCTTTGAGCAAGTTTTTAACTTGTTTTGCTCTTTCTCTGAGAATAAATTCTCTTTGATTCTTTTCGATAGCAGCATTAACTTTCTTTTCAATTTCAAAATCGATCTTGCTATCTTGAGCAAATCTTCCAATTTCGTTAGTTAAAATTCTGAATCTATCGACAACGTTATTCTGTTCAATCAAGGCAACTTTGTTGTCGACGGAACAGTCAATGAAAGCAGCGATGAGATATGGAATATCATCGATTAAAACGTTGCTGAAATCTGGTAAAGCTGGGAGTTGAGAATACTTGGTTCTGATATGATTATAATTTGCTTGGAATTGAGCAAGCTTATCATATTTAATAACATCTTCGTAAACTCTATCGTCAACTTTATCTTCGGTTGAACAGACAACAACTGCGTTTTCAGAATCCAAATCGAAATCGAAAAGTTTGACAATCTTGATGCCGGTGAATTCAACGTTTGTGAAGACTTCACCTCTTTCGATGTGATTGATCTTACATAAAACACCAACATTCTTGACTGCAGGTAAAATTACATCGTCAAAATCGTTGTAAACATTTGGTTTAAAACTCTTTGCGAAGACAAATTCATCACCTTCATTCAATTTAGAAAAAACATTCTTATCGTATTTTTGAGAAACTTGAATACTTTGGTTCAAGCCTGGTAATGCAATATCGTAATTGGAAGGGAAGACAATGTATTTTTTGTTTTGTACCATAATTAATCCTCCTTAATTAATCTAAAAATTCGTTATAGAATTTTCAACGGAGAATATTTTAGCACTCTTTAATCGTTATTGCTAATTAAATACTCATCCAAAAGATGTTTTCTATAATCTGAGAATAACCAACCGATTTGTTGAGCAAGATTTCTGTTGACTTCGTCTTCAGAAATTTCAGGATTAACTTCCTTGTAGTAATTTCTGATTTGGTCTTCATATTTTTCTAATGAATCCATCTTGTGATACTTAGCAACTTCTTCTCTGGAAGGTTCCTTGAAGGTTTCTGGATCAGAAGCATAAATTGCTTCTTCGATTGCTTTGATTCTTAATGGATTGTAGACATAATCGAAAATCTTTGCTTGATAGTCTTCATAGGAAAGGTTATTAATACGTAAATAATCTTCTAATGTGATACCTTTATCCAAAAGTTCTTGTCTATCTCTAGCTTCTTGAACTCTTAAGATTTCCTTGCGGATTCTTTCGTTGTCAACGATAAATGTTGTGTTGGATAAGATATTATCGTAGATTGCGGAGAGCTTCTTATTCTTGTTGATTTCAGCGATTCTCTTTTCGATGGATTCGGTAATCTTTGCTTTCAAAGCATCCAAAGTTTCGCAATCTTTGTAGTTTGTTTGGCTCTTTGCTAATTCGTCATCGATTGCAGGTAAATCCTTCTTTTCTGCAGAAACGATTTCATACTTGATTTCAAGATTGGTATTTGCAAGTTCTTCTGGCATATTATTACCAGTTTGAATATTGACTGAACCCTTATCACCAAGTTTCTTACCGATGATTTCCTCTTCTTTTTCACCTAAGAGGGATCTGTGTTCACCTAAGACTAAGTCGACGTTATCGCCTTCGTATTCTTGGTGACGGACACCGTTAATCAAAACTTGAATCTTCAAAGAGACGTGGTCACCAGCTTTGAGAGCTTCTTCAGTAGGAGTTAAAACACCTTCTGCATTTTGAATACGTTTAAGTTCTTCTTCGACTAATTTTTCATCGAACTTATCTTCGGTGTATTCAACCTTTAAACCTTTGTATTGAGCAAGTTTATCAACCTTAGGTAATAAGAGGATGGAAACATCCAATTCTGCACCATCGTTATCAAGTTTCTTAACGTTGATTGCTGGTTCAGCGTTGACAAACATGTCGTAGTAGAATTCTTTGATGATATCTTGGTTGGAGTTGATTGCTTTCAAAGCTTTTCTGATCAAACGGTTGATCAAGTTCTTATTCAATTCATCGTTGGTGATGAATTTAACAGCAACTTCTGCTGGAACGTGGCCAGGTCTGTAACCTTTGATTTTAAGCTTGGATGCTAATTCTTCCAAACTTGCCTTAGAATATCTATCGAGTTCTTTGGCATCGAATTTACAATTGACAATACTATGACCTAAATTGTCCTTTTTATTACTTAATTCCATAATATATCTCCTTCTAAATCAGTAATTATTATCTTGTCTTTCAATATTAACTTTATTCTTTTTCATGTAAGCGGAACTGATATCATCGCTAGAAAAGCCCATAAATGAAGCAACTCTAGCAAGAAGTGACCAACAGTAAAGAAGATGGGTGATATCCAAACTGTCGACATCGATATCAAGATAGGCTCTGTTCAATCTAAGAAGCAATTCTGTTAAAGAGTGATCTTTAACTTCTTCGATGGCGATGGAAAGATTATTTAATCCTGCTGAGTAGGTGAATACAAGAAGGAAATGAACCATATCTACGTATTCATCGAGCATGACTGATTTTTCTTCCATACCCTTATTTGACCAGATTTTAAAGCACCTTGTGGTGTTAGCAAATTCACCCAATTCAACGCATAAAGCTAACTTTAAATTGGTTAAACGATATGATTGATCGATGAATGCTTCTGGATGATGCTCTTTGATATATTCATCCAACTTGATTTGCTCCTTGATCAAAGGAGTCAAATCAAGTGAAGATTGAGTGTTAGTCATTTTTTGTTGTCCTTTTTGTTGAAATGATAGTGGTATATGTACTTCTCTTAGTTAATTTGAGAGGTTCAAGATGCCAGATATCCTTGTTGTACTCGTTGATTGTTCTATCGGAGGAGAAATAGCCAAAGTTTGCAATGTTGATCAAACATTTTCTAGCCCATTCCTTTTGATCCAAGTAGGCATTTTCAATTTGTTTGCAGCTCTTAAGGTAGCTTGGTAAGTCCAAAAGGATGAAGTATTCATCGTTACGGTACATGATTTCATCAAAGATCATTCTGAATTGATCGTAATTTGGTGAGAAGGTACCATCGATTAAACTATCCATGATTTCCTTGATTCTTAAATCGGAATTGTAGACATTCCAAGGTGAGTAGCTGTTTTCGTATCTGATCTTATCAAGTTCTGGTTCTGTCTTACCGAAAATAAAGCAGTTTTCTGGACCAACAAGTTGACTGATTTCAACGTTAGCACCATCTAAGGTACCTAATGTGATTGCACCGTTACCCATGAATTTCATGTTGGAAGTACCGGATGCTTCTTTACCTGCAGTGGAGATTTGTTCGGAAACATCTGATGCAGGAATGATAACTTCAGCCTTGCTAACGCCGTAGTTTTCAATAAAGACAACCTTCATATACTTGTTGATTTCAGGGTCGTTATTGACCTTATTTGCAACTGCTAAGATAAGTTCAATAATCTTCTTTGCAAAGACGTAGCTTGGAGCAGCTTTTGCTGCGAAGATAAATGTTCTAGGATAGATTCTGAAGGATGAATCTGTCTTTAATCTCTTATATAAGTGGATAATACGGAAAACGTTCATCAATTGACGCTTATAAGCGTGTAAACGTTTGATTTGTGAGTCAAAGATTGAATCGATATCAAGATCGAGATTATTCTCTTTCTTAACTAAATCGATGAGTCTTTGCTTGTTGTGACGTTTGATTTCGATGAGTTTATTTAAAACTTCTTCATCATCTTTGTATGCGAGTAATTTCTTAAGGTTATCTGGTTTCTTAATCCAGGATTCACCAATTAATGATGTAATAAGTGAAGCAAGTTCTGGATTGGAAGCAAGTAACCAACGTCTGTGGGTGACACCGTTAGTCTTGTTATTGAATTTTTCAGGATACATCTTATATAAAGAAGCAAAAGTTTGTTTCTTTAAAATTTCAGTATGTAATCCAGCAACACCATTGACTGAGAAACAGACGTGAATGGCGATTTGACACATTTGAACCATGCCGTCTTTGATGATGAGTGAGTTGTTGATTGTAGCATCATCATAGTGGTTATTTCTCATCTTGATGATCATTCTACGGTTGATTTCTTCGATGATCATATAGATTCTAGGGAAGAGTTGGATGATGTAGTTGACAGGCCATTTTTCAAGAGCTTCTGGCATGACGGTGTGGTTTGTGAATGCGAAGCATCTTTCACAGATTGAGTATGCTTCATCCCAACCCATCTTGTGTTCATCCATCAAAAGTCTCATGAGTTCTGGAATAGCAAGAATTGGGTGAGTATCATTTAATTGGAAAACATAGTGCTCTGGTAAGTTTTCAAATGTGTGGTAGACGGAATAGTGTCTTCTAAGCATTGATTGCATACCAGCGGAGACTAAGAAATATTGTTGTCTCAATCTTAATAATTTACCATGTTCTGTGGAATCATCTGGGTATAAACCGTGTGTTAATTCCTTAACAAATTGTAAGTAGTTTGTGAAATCCTGGTTATTTGGTAAGTATTCGTTACTTGGTTCAGCTGCCCATAATCTTAAGGTGTTGGTAACACCATTTTTGTAACCGACGACTGAAACATCATAAGGAATAGCAAGAACGTGCAAGGCATTGACAGTTCTGCTTCTGACGCAGTTATCTGTTGGGTCGATGTAAGTTTCTGCGTTACCGTAGAATAAAACTTCGACGCTGTGTTTTGGCTTTCTTGTTTCCCAAGCATAACCATTTAATAACCATTGATCTGGTAACTCTTCCTGGTGACCGGATTTGATTCTTTGTCTGAAGAAACCGTAGTCGTAACGGATGCAGTTACCGTGACCAGCAAAACCTAAAGAAGCGATTGAGTCGATAAAACATGCTGCTAAACGACCTAAACCACCATTACCTAAACCAGCATCTGCTTCCTCATCTTCCAATTTTTCTAAGTCTAAACCGAGGTCTTCCAAACCTTCTTTAACAAGGTTGTAGATACCTAAGTTGATGAGATTGGAAGTCAATAAACGACCGATCAAGAATTCCATGGAGAAATAAAGTAATTGTTTATTTCCATGATGATTGACGAAATCTTTACATGTTTTAGATTCAGCATTTTCGAATTCTCTAACCATGCTACCTAAAATTTCATAGGCTTCCTCGATATGAAGAGAATTTAAATCTCTTCCGTAGGTTGTGACTGCACGACGTAAGAATTCGTTTTTGAATTTTTCTTTGTCGGCAAAATAATTAACAATAATTTTCTTTTCCATAATAAATCTGTGTCTAAATGTTTCCTTTCGTGTAATTTAATTGCTAATTACCCTTTTTCCCCATCTTTTTTGCCTTTTTGGCAGGATCTTCTGTTTCAAGAACATTCATTTTATCATTTTCAGATAAATCATTTAAGCTAGGACTTTCCCTGTTAGGATTGACATATCTTAAATATATACCGGCGAAAGAACCGATCATCAATGAGATTCTATTTGGTTGGTTATGCAATGGAATCTTTGATGTAGTAAGTGGCAAACCGTTGTAGTGGTTCCAACCACCGTAGACATCCTTATCAGTATTGATAATTTCCTCATAAGTACCCTCGTAAGGAACACCGATATCGTAACTGGAGTAGAAGTTAGGTGTCATGTTGAAGATAAAGATCAAACATTCACCATCAACTTCACGTTTAAAAACAAAGATAGATTGGTCAGCGTTATCTGCCATGATCCAGGAGAAATGCTCGCTGGAATACTCCTCTTTGTGCATTGCGACGTGACTTCTATAAACAAGGTTGAGGTCACGGATCAAGCGGGAAACACCGCTATGTTTAGGGAACTTTTGCAATTCCCAAGGGAGTGATTTATTTTCATTCCACTCATCCCATGAAGCAAGTTCGTTGCCCATGAAGTTCAATTTCTTACCTGGATGAGCAAATTGGTAAGCATACAAATTGCAGACTTGAGCAAACTTATTGTCGTAGTTATCACCAAACATCTTGTTCAAGACTGTGCCTTTTCCGTAGACGACTTCATCGTGAGAAAGTGGTAATAAGAAATTCTCAGAATAGAAGTAAGCCATGGAGAAGGTGAGTTGGTTGTGGATGTATTTTCTATAGATTGGATCCTTTTGGTAATACTTCAAGGTATCGTTCATCCAACCTAAATCCCACTTGTAATCGAATAACAAGCCACCAGCAAAGCCTTTGGTAACTTGACCGTATGCAGAGCTATCCTCGGCAATCATCATAATGTCATCATGTGCTTCGTGAATCTTGTAATTCAATCTCTTGACGAAATCAACACCACCTTGGTTGACACCTCTATCGGAGTTGCCATCGTAGTAGATGACGTTGCTGATTGCGTCCATTCTGATACCATCGACGTGGAATTTTTCAATCCACATGTTGATGGAGCTCATCAAGAAACTTCTGACAGGATCTTTACCTAAATCGAAGTTCTTTGTACCCCATTGAGAATATTCATTATCATTGTTGTATTCATAAACTGCGGAACCATCAAAACGTGATAAACCGTAGTTATCAACTGCGAAGTGAACAGGAACAAAATCCAAAATAACACCGATACCATTTTGGTGTAAAACATCGATAAGGTGCATGAATTGGAAAGGATTTCCGTATCTTGAGTCAGTTGCGTAGTAACCGACAACTTGATAACCCCAGGAACCATCGAATGGATATTGGGTGACAGGCATGAATTCAACGTGAGTAAATCCCATCTCTTTAACATACTTAACAAGTGCAGGAGCGATCTCTTCGCAGGAGAGGAAACGACCTGAATTGTCATTTGCTTTACCAAGCCAGGAGCCTAAATGAATCTCATAGATTGAGACAGCTTTATCGAAATTACGATCTCTTTGCTTGAGCCATTCTTCATCGTGGTAGACAAAGCCTTCCAAATTGAAGGTTCTGGTGCAGCTTCCAGGACGTAATTCGAAAAGATAACCGCATGGATCGGCTTTATCGATCCAGTTACCTTCTTGAGTTTGAATGTGGAATTTATAAGATTGATATTCCTTGACATCTGGAATGAAAAGTTCATATAAGCCAGCATAGTGAACTTTTTCCATCTTGGATTTTGAATTTAAATCCCAATCGTTAAATTCACCGATGACATGAACTTCTCTTGCCATTGGAGCATAAACTCTAAAAATAGCGCCACGTTTTTTATTTTTGGTGATAAAATGACAACCTAGATACTTGTAAGCATCGATTGACTCACCCATAAGATAATAATCAAACCAACTGTAATCCATTCTCTCTAATCTCCTTTAAAGTGTCTCTCCGTAAATAGAAATTATATTTTCTGTTGTAATCTTATCTTTGTATGATGTATTTACTAATTTCGTGCTGATTTCTGCAGCAATTTCTTTGATAGTGTTATCGTCAAGGCTGACATTTTCAACTGTTTTATCAATTTTAAGTGTCTCAAGTAAATTCTCAATCAAAGCGATAAATTTCTCTAATGCTTGATTTGGTGAGAAACGGTAGATATCGACACCAAATAGAATTGCTACATCAAGTAATTTTCTTTCGTAAACTTCTGAAAGTGTGGCAAGAACATGTGGAAGTAAGATTGCCTCGAAATGAGGAATATTAACTTCAACCTTCTTGTTGACTTCAAGAGTCATCAGTCGAATCAAACTAGCCTGATCTTTTGGAGTGGCTAGTCCAATTAGGTAGCTTGCTTGGAAGAGTTTTTCCAAAGCAATATAGTCATTTGGGTTATTGAAACAATCGAGTAAACTCGCCTGAATTAAACTTATTCCATTCAAAGCGAATATCGAAGTCACAAGGTTTGTGTCTGAAGCAAGATAAGCTTCAATTCCTTCAGCAAGAAGTTTAACTCCGTTTAATGCAATCTCTCCGATGGTGCTTGCCGAAAAAACAGACACATCTATAAAAGTCGCATAAGGAACAATCTCTTCATTTGCTGAAACAACATACTCTCTGGTAATCTCATCAAACACTGTAAAACAAGTGTTTGTTATGGAACCGGAATCAAAGTTTGTTGGAATAGCAAAGATTTTAACTTTATTTCTTAAACCTGAATTTGTAAGTTCACTTGCGGAAGTGATACTTGGATTTGATGATAATAATCCAGTAACTTTTGCTAAATCGATAACATTTGTACCACCGAGACAAATGATCGAATCGCATCCTTCAGATGAATATTTTTCAAGCGAAACCAAACAAGTTTTAAAAGAAATATTGATATCAACATCATTGAAAACTGAGTAAGCGATATTGAAATCGGAAAGTAACTTTTTCACCCTGGAAAAAGATTCCAAATTTTGGATAACTCTATCAGTTAAAATCAATGGATGGGTACAGGAATTTAATTTTAATTCTTTAGCCAAATCAGAGAAACAGTTGCCACCAAAGTAGCTACGACTATTAAAAATCATCTCACTCATTGAAAATCTCCGTTTTTCATTGATATATTATATATAAAACATGATATTTTTTGAGAGAATATAATGAAAATTTTAAATATCTATAAATATTGAAAAAATCTTGATTTTTTTGATAATAAGTTATGGATAAAATTTGAATTTTAGGAGGACTTTAATGAGAAAAATTGTTATTGTTGGCGATGGCAACATCGGCAGCCAAGTAGCCTACACTTTATATTTGAAAAATAACGTCGATGAACTTGTCATCGTCGATAGAAATAAGGAAAAATCTTTAGGTGATGTCATCGATTTAGAGCATGGTTTAAGCTTAGTTGGTGATATCAAATGCGTCAATGGTGAATACTCTGACTGCAAAGATGCTTCACTTATTATCATGACACTTTCCATCTCGTCAAAAGCTTTGACAAATAGAACAGATTTATTAGAAGGCAACTTACATTTATTTAAAGAAGTTTTATCTCAAATTAAGCCATATATCAACGAAAATACAAAGTTTTTAATCATCTCAAATCCTTGTGATGTCTTGGCTTACTTCACTATGAAATTCTTGAATCTCAATCCAAACAACGTCTTCTCTGCAGGTACTGTTTTGGATAGTTCCAGATTCGTTTATTTCTTGAATCAATTAGATGCAACTAACTCACATACAAGTAAAGGTATGATTATCGGTGAACATGGTGAAACTTCAGTTCCACTTTACTCCGAAGCAACAATAGGTGAAATTCCTTTCTACGAGTACGTTGACAAAAATGGTGAGCAAATCGACACCATCGATATGCAAAGATACATGAATAATTCCGGTTTCGAAATTACTCAAAAGAAAGGTAGCACCAACTTTGCTACCGCCGTTGCAGTCAATAAGATTGTCGAGAATTTATTAAATGGAAAAGAAGATGTACTTCCTATGTCAGTCTACATGAAAGACTCACCCTACTTTGCTGGTGAATACTTCATGTCCTTACCTGTTAAATATGTAGACAACAAAGTTATCTTCACCGAATTCGGTTTTGATGAAAAAGAGAAGGAATTCCTTAATAAGAGCAAGGCATCTTTAATAGGTTTCTGCCAAATCTGCGACAAGTTCATCGCTGAAAATAAATAAATTTTCATTTTATATGTTTAAAGTTTGAATAAAGAACTTTATATTACTAAAATTATTGATGAAGAAATTTAATTCAAAAGGGAGAATTTTAATATGTTCAAAATAATGTCAGTCAATGCTGGAAGTTCAACATTGAAATTCAAATTGTTCGAGATGCCATCTCAAAAAGTTTTAACTTCAGGTATTGCTGAAAGAATTGGTCAACCTACTGGTTGCTTCAAGATTAAAGATTTAAATGGTGAAACACATTCAATGGAATTACCTATTGAAAATCACTCCAAAGCAGTTGATTTACTTTTAAAGGGTTTAATTGAACACCATATCATCAAAGATTTACATGAGATTGCTGGTATCGGTCACCGTGTCGTTCAAGGTGGTAAATACTTCTCAGATTCCCACATTGTCGATGCTGAAACTGAAGCAAGAATTGAAGAGCTCATTCCACTTGCTCCATTACACAACGCTGCTCACTTAGTCGGTATCCGTGCTTTCAAAGAAGCTTTACCAAATTGCCCTAATGTTGTTGTTTTCGATACTGCATTCCATCAAACAATGGCATTATCTGAAAAGTTATATCCAATTCCTTATGAAGATTCAGTTAACTATGACATCTACAAATATGGTGCTCATGGTACCTCTCATAAGTACCTTTCTCAAAAAGCAATCAACACTTATTTGAAAGGTAAAACACATACAAATATCATCACCATGCACATCGGTTCCGGTGCATCCTTATGTGCAATTAAAGATGGTAAGTGCGTTGATACCTCCATGGGTTTAACTCCTTTAGCTGGTATCATGATGTCAACTCGTTGTGGTGATGTCGATCCATCAATCATGACTTACTACATGAAAAAATCCGGTAAGACCGCCGAAGAAATCTATGACATCTACAACAAGAAATCCGGTTTATTAGGTGTTTCAGGTATCTCCCCAGATACACGTGATATCGAAAAGGCAATCTTAGTTGATCATAACGAAAGAGCAGAACTTGCCTGCCAAATGTACACATCAAGAATTGCAAAATATGTCGGTCAATACTTTGTTGAACTCGGCCATGTTGACATGCTTGTTTTTTCCGCAGGTGTTTATGAAAATTCTCCATACTTCAGAAAACGTTTAGTTGAATACTTGGCTGAACCTTTAGGTCTTGAACTTGATGAAGAAGCAAATAACAAAGCTTATGGTGGTAAAGAAGTCGTCATTTCAACTCCTAAATCCAAGATTCCTATGGTCGTCATCCCAACAGACGAAGAATTGATGATCTGCTTAGATACAGTTAGAATCGCAAACATTAAAGATGAGTAAATTAAAGAGCAAAATTATTAAAAGTGTTATTGCAAGTTCTCTTCCACTAACACTTTTGTCTTGCTCTAATGAACTCGATAAACCAAATATTTACAAAGTTGATGATATTTCTAGTGTAGTTAGATTGGAGTATAGTGATAGCTCTAAAAACTACACTATCAAATATCATTTTTTCAATTCCACTTTTGTTTTACTTGTCACTGATAATGAAACTATCATCAACACCGTAAATAGTTACATCAAAGATACAAACGCTTTGATTTACTACATGGATTATTCATCTTACAACAATTTCATAGAGCATGAGATGTACGGAAATTTCAAAAATAGATTTCCAAGTTTCACTACCCCAAGTAACGATATCGGAAATGTTTTATTCATCAATAAAGCTAACCTTTTTAAAAATCAAAAAATCAGTACTAACTACGCTAAAGATAACATCAAAAAACTTGTAGAAGAAAATGGTAATCTCACCAATTTCTACTACATGAATGTTGATATTAATTACAAAGATAAAGATAGTTTCGTCGTAGAAAATGATTATTCAAATATCAAAATTATCTACGATAGTTTGGAAACAGAAAAATTGGATGATAGTTATTTCTTCTCTAAATTGGATCCAAATAAAGTTAGTTATGTTTACTTTTTAAGAAAGACTTGCGGAGACTGCGAAGCTTTCACTTCCAAAGTCATCAATCCCTATTTCAAAGAGCATCCAGATAAGAAATTATACTTATTCGACTTATTTATCTTTGAAAATTACAAAGATGACACTTCAGTTGAACATTACAATAAATCAAGAGAATTTGTTAAGTCAGATAATCTTGAAATTAAGTCAAGATTTAAATATAACAACTTTGATGAAACTGGAAAACTTGTTTCTACAAATGAGACATATGACTTCCGTTTTCCAACACTAATTACCTACAAAGATGGTAAAAGAACTTCTGAAGAAGATATTATCATTTACTCAAATGATACAATCTCAAATTCAAATAGTTCTTACTACGTCTCTCAATCATTCTACTCGACTGATATGAGTAAATTTATCTCAAATAGTGAGAATAATACTAAAGAAAGTCTTCAGGAATTTGAGAAAGAAAAAACTATAGAATTTTTAAATAAATATTAAAATATATAGCATGAAAAATAAAAAACTTAAATTATTACTCTCAATTTTTACTTTGCTTCCATGTTTTGGAGCTTCTTCTTGCATAATCGCAGATAAACCTAGAATTTTTAAATTCGATTATTCTGCTTATTATGAAGAAGGTAAAACATATTCAGATTATGAAAACTCCATTTCTTTCACAGAAGCAGATGGTTACAATAGACTAATTGATTACAAGCATGATTTCATCATCTTTATAGAGAATCCTGATTGTCTTTGTGCCAAAGCTTTAAGAGAAGCAAAATATAAACTTGGTGAAAAAGAGATTTTAAATTACACCATTGATTATCGTGTCTTTGAAAATTCCTTATCAAAGAAATTCAATTACATCGTCGAAACTACTCCTGCAATGCTTTTATATAACGACGGAAATTTATACAAATCATTCGAATACGATAGTAACAGAAAGATGTTTGAAGATAATTCTGGTGAATTACTCTACGAAACAATTAAATCTCGTACCACTTTGGAAGAACAATATTATCAAGCTCCAGTTTCATTTAAAACTGCTGTTAACTATCCAAATGGTCAAGGCTTTACTTTCACTGGTAGAATTGACGATGTAAATACTTCTTCAATTTATAGATCAAGCGGTAAAGGTGGTTTCTTAGTTCTTGTTGATGAAAGAGATTTTGCTTCAATGGTTCTTCTCTATCAGGAAGTTAGTCTTTTATACAGTGGCTACAATACTTCTTTACTTGAAAATGAATTCAGAGTCGGTTTCTACAACTCACTTTTATCCGATCCAACAAATTCGGGTGTTTTAAGTGGTGTTGTCGATATAACCAAAGATCTTGATTACCATTTAAACACTCATCAAAGACCTAATTACACCGTCGATGAAGAAGGTAAATATGAGTACTACTACAAACCAATTTGTTATGCATATAAAAAAGATGGTAAGTTTGTTGCAACTACTGAATTCAATAACTATGAAGAATTGTTAGTCTTCGTTGATAAATACAAAAATAGTAAATAAACAAATTAAATTAGAGTTCCTAGTGCCATGAAAATGGCACTTTTTCATAAATAATTTTTGATAACTTAAAAGCTTCAAAGTTATATAAAATTGTAAAATTTAGAAAAGAATTTAGGAGAATAAACATGGCTATTACGATTAATATTTACTACACAGGTAAAAATGGTAGTGCTAAAGAATTTGCTAAAGAAATGACAGAAACTGGAGTTGTTTCTGCAATTAGAAACGAACCAGGAAATCTTAAATATGAATAATACTTTTCATATGAAGATCCTGAAACAGTTCTTTTAATTGATAGATGGGTAAATCAAAAAGCACTTGATATTCACCATCATTCTCCGATGATGAATAAAATTACTGAACTTAGAAATAAATATGATTTAACAATGGTTGTTGAAAGATTTGTCGATGATAACAATATCCAAACAACCGACGACAAATACATCAGAAAATAACAAAAAATCCACTTAATTCCTATTACAGAACTAAGTGGAAGCATTCTTTATTGAATTATTAGAAGAAGATTATTATCTATTTTTACTTGCTGTTTCAGCTGCTAAGATTGGTAAGAATTCATCGTAGGTACCGATGTAATCGATGTAACTACCATTATCTTTGATGTAGATAATTCTATTTGCAATGGTGTTTAAAAACTCATGGTCATGTGATGAGAAGAGTAAAACGCCTTTGTAGTTAACAAGACCTCTGTTAAGTGATTCAATAGATTCCAAATCAAGATGGTTTGTAGGATCGTCGAAAAACATAACATTACCTGGATGAAGTTGTAATCTAGTGAGTTTCAATCTAACTTTTTCACCACCAGAGAGAACCTTAACTTGCTTCAAGGCTTCATCTTGGGAGAAAAGCATTCTACCTAAATAACTTCTGATGTAACTATCAAGAGTTTCAGAAGAATAAGGTCTTAAATAGTCAACTAAGGTTTCTTCAACATCGTCGAATTCAGCAAGTGAAGAGGAGAAATATTCCTTTTCAACTGTGATACCGAATTTGTAGCTACCGCTATCTGCTTCTTTTCTACCGTTTAAAATTTCAAAAAGATTGGTGATAGCAAGTTGATTTGAAGAGATGAAGGCAACTTTGTCAGTGTTATTTAAAACAAATGATAAATTGTTGAAGAAACCGTTCAAAGTTAAATTCTCAACAAATAAAACATCCTTACCTAATTCTCTGTCGTACTTAAAATCAACCCATGGATATCTTCTTGAACTTGGTTTCAAATCATCAAGAGTAATCTTTTCAAGAAGTTTCTTTCTTGAAGTTGCTTGTCTTGATTTAGAAGCGTTAGCAGAGAATCTTGCGATAAATTCTTGCAACTCTTTGATCTTTTGCTCTTTCTTAGCATTTTGATCTTTTGCTTGTTTTTGCATGAGTTGAGAAGATTGATACCAGAAATCGTAGTTACCAACGAAAAGATTAATTTGATTGTAGTCAACATCAAGAATCTTGGTACAAACTTTATTTAAGAAATATCTATCGTGTGAAACAATCAAAATGGTATTTTCAAAATCCGCTAAGAAATCTTCAAGCCATGCAGCAGCAACAGGATCAAGGTCATTGGTAGGCTCGTCCAAAACCAAGATATCTGGGTTACCAAAGAGAGCTTGAGCAAGTAAAACTTTAACTCTTAAACTCTTATCCAGATCTTTGACAAGCATGGTGTGATATTTCTCAGGAACACCTAAGTTATTGAGTAAGTTAGTTGCCTCAGTTTCAGCATCCCAACCGTTCATTTCAGCGAATTCATTTTCAAGTTCACCAGCTTTGATACCATCTTCTTCAGTGAAATCTTCCTTGGCATAGAGAGCATCTTTTTCATCCATAATTTCAACAAGACGCTTATTACCAAGTAAAACTGTTCTTAAAACTTGAACATCGTTGAATTTTTCATGGTTCTGATTTAAAACTGACATTCTTTCAGTTTTATCGAGTTCAACAGAACCAGTTGTTGGCTCTAATGCTCCAGTAACAATTCTTAAAAATGTAGATTTACCAGCACCATTTGCGCCGATAATACCGTAGCAGTCACCTTTATTGAAAGTTAAATTAACATCTTTAAATAATGTTCTGCCACCAAATTGCATCGATAAATTTGTAACTTTTAACATTCCTATTAAGCCTCATCAATTGCTTTGATCAATGCAGGAAGTTCATCTAAGGAGTTGATGGAACCACCAGCAGCAAAGTCATGTCCGCCACCATTGAATTTCATCATGGTTGGACCGATAACTTTCTTGTTGGAACGTGCAGAAACTCTGTATCTTGCACCTTCCTTACCTGTTTCAGTGATTGAAAGACATGCCATGACACCTTCAACATTTCTGAAATCGGATAAAACTAAATTACCTTCATTTGCAGAGATTTTAAGTTCATCCATAATCTCTTTAGGTAAAACGTAGTAGAAAGTACCTTTTTCAGATAACTTGTAGTGGTTGTAGACATACTTCTTGAATTCAATCATTCTAAAGGATGATTTGTACATGTTGTTGTAGATTTCGTTATGATCAATTCCTGTTGCTAAGAGTTCTGCAGCAATCTTTAGTGTGCTTGGAGAAACATCTGGGTAAAGGAATCTACCAGTATCACCAACAATACCGATATACAAATATCTTGCGAGTTCTTTATTAATCTTATATTTTCTTGGTAATGAGTAAACAAACAAAGCGATAATTTCTGAACATGAAGAAATTTGATCGTAAACGATGTTGTAATTACCAAAAGGTTCATGATTTGGATGGTGATCAAATTTAATAACTGTTGCAGCATCAGCAAAGTGCTCTTCGCTAACTCTAGCAGAGTTACCGGTGTCGCAGCAGATTGCTAAGAAATTGTTCTTATTGTTTTGATACCAGGAATCATCTAAATGTTCTGGTTCTGGGAATAAATCTGGGACAAATGTTTGGTGAGATTCACCAACATAGTGAACTTCTTTCTCAGGAAAATTAAGCTTTAACCATGTTGCAAGACCCATTTGAGAACCAAAGGCATCAAAATCAGGGGAAACGTGACGATAAACAACAATTTTATCGTATTCTTTGATGAGTTTTAATGCTTGTTTAAACTCATCGTACATCTTTCTATAATCAACTTTTTCCATTTAAATTTCCTCTCTTATTACTTATTCACGAATGAAAAATATAATCCAACAAATAAAATAATCAAAAATACAATAATTAGCAAAATTCCTAAAATTGTATAAACGATTTTTCTGTCTACCGGATTCTTCATAGAAGGTTTAGGTAAATCATCATTTCTTTCTTCTAAATCTCTATCTCTTAATGGATCAAACATATAAACCTCCATATAATATTTTATCATAGTAATATATATTAAATTAGACACTCGCTTGCAAATAAGCTAACTTTATAGCTCAACTCTCCTTGAAAATTAGCTGAAATTCCTTCATTTTATTCTTGCAATAGAGATACATAATTTATAAAATATTAAAGCTTGGTCCGGTAACTCAGCCTGGACTAGAGTAGCAGGGTCCGAATCTGCGTGTCATAGGTTCAAATCCTATCCGGACCAAATCTAATAAAAATGGCGCTGTAGCTCAGCCGGATTAGAGCAACAGCCTTCTAAGCTGTGGGTCAGCCGTTCGAGTCGGCTCAGCGTCACCATCTTTATTAAAATTAACCAGGTACTTAAATAAGTATCGTGAAGAACAAATAATACAGCTCGGCAAAACCGGGCATTTTTTATGTTTAAAATAAAAACAACTTACTCTCTTATAGAATAAGTTGTAAATGATAAATACCGATTTATTTTTCAAGTAAATTTTGTAAGATTAAGTCAGTTTCTGTGATTAAGCCAAGCAATCTACCGTTAATTGTACCATCATCAGTGATAAAGATTGCACAAACTCTTTTCTCATGTTTATTTTTCTTTTTCATCTTCATTATTGCATCATACATTGAAGCTTCTTTATCGACGAATAGATAAAATTCAGATGAGTGAGAATGTAAATCGCAGTATGTCTTGAAATCTGCAACAGTGTAGGTGTCATCATCTAAAGTTAAACTACCAACTTTGGAATAAGCTTCAAAGAAAGTTGTTCTTGAGAAAACACCTTTAACAACACCGTTAACTAAAATTGGTAAATGGGATAAAGAGTACTTAACCATCAAGCGACAGACTTCGGAAATTGGTGTTCCGTAGTTGATGGAAACAATATCCTTAGTTGATAAATCGTAGCAATTGTAAGGATGAATGATAAGATTTGAAATCTTGATAAACTTATTTAAAAACTCATCAGTTGGCATACAAACATCTTTTCTATGGCTCAACATATTTCTTAAATCAGAAGCAGTTTTTAAAAAATCGAAGATGTTATTATCAGCAATAACTGGGTTCAAATTGTCAAAGTGAACCTTATTTAAAGCACGAGAAAATGAAACATAATCATCGTTTAATTTGGAGATGGAAACAACATATGCTTCAAGCTCTTTAAAAGCATCTAAAAACTCTTCGTCATTAGGTCTAGTAGGAGAATTTTCTTGAATAGGTTCCATATTTTTCACCTCTTTATTTGTATTATTTTAAACCATTTAAAGCGTTGGAATAACTTTGAAGAAAACTTTTTTCAACACCACCAACACCTAGTAAAGTTCCACCAAATCTTCTAGCAATTAGTACTGCCATATTCTGATCATTTCTTTTTTGCATTGCAAATAAGATTTTCTTTGCGGATGAGCCAACTTCTCTATCTTCATTAGCTACTTCTTTATTTTCAAAACGTGCGGCAATGATAATATGCCTTGCATCCTTATACTCTTTTTTCATGAACTCTTTAAACAGATCCAAATCTTCGAATTTTTCCATCTTAAAAATATAGCAATAGAATTTGCTCTTTTTTAATTCGTAAAATCCGGTGTTTAAAATATGGTTTTGAACATATATAATATTTGTGTCTAAGATATTTTTATTGTGCATAGTTATACTTTATATGATATTTAGTATAGCAATTTCCTATAATATCTAAGGCTAAAAGGAGAAATTTATGTCAAGAAAAATTAAAATCATCACAGACACCACTGCCGATATGCAACCTGATGCAGCAAAGGCTTATGATATTTCAATCATGCCTTTTACAATCACTTTCGGCAATGAAATCTACAAAGATGGTCAAAATATTACAGTTGACGAATTATATAAGAAAGTAGAAGAAACAGGTGTTTATCAAAAAACAGCTGCTATCAATATTCAAGAATATTATGATGAATTCAAACCTTGGTTAGATCAAGGTTACGATATTATCTACATGACTATTTCCAGCAAGTCATCCTCTGCTATGAATAATGCTATCTTAGCAGCAAGACAACTCGGTGCTGAAGATAGAGTTCACATTATCGATTCCAAACACTTAGCAATGTCAATTGCCGATATTCTTATCCAAATCGGTGATGATATCAACGCAGGTTATGAAATCGATGAAATCATTAAAAGAGCCGAAGAAAAACGTGATAGAATGCAAACAATGTTTGTCATCTCCACATTAACCTTCTTAAATAAAGGTGGTAGATGTTCAAATATGGCAGCATTCTTTGGTAAGATGCTTAAATTCCACCCAGTTGTTTGGATGAATGATGGTGCAATCGAAATCTACAAGATCAAAGCTGGTAAAGTTACTAAAGCAGTCGATGCAATGTTTGAACAACTCGAAAAAGATATTAAGGAATACTACATTCCTGAAGTCTACGTCGGCGATTCAAGAGGTGAAGATTTAGCTGAATACCTCATTGAAAAACTTTCTAAATACTTCTCAGCAGATCAAATCCACCGCTTCAAGCCTAAATGTGTTATCGCAACTCACTGTGGTCCTGGCACAGTCGGTTTATTTTACGATAGAGCCATGAGAAGAGATGATCTTAAAAAGAATAAAGCTTAATTAAATTAATTCCAAATGTAACTACAATCGTCACTTCGTGTGACGATTTTTTAATTAAAAGAAAATGGCGATTTTTCAATCGCCATGTAGTTTAAATAATTAGAAATGTAGATTTATCTACCGCCATTGATTTGTTGGAGAAGTCCATCGATTTGACCACATTTATCTAAATCAATACCGCTAGAAGTATTTGGATAAATGTTTCTCTTCAAGGAGTAGGCATTTGTATCTTCAGTATTTGCATGATCTTCATACTTAGTGAAGATACCTTGATTATAGAAAGCTTCAAATACTTGAGGAGTTGCTAATGTTTGTAATAAGTAAGCAAGGTAGTATTCTTTGTTGAATGTAAATGACTTGAAGTTATTGAAAATGGATGCAAGGGTTGTGAAACTCTTAGTAGCGGTGAAGTTAGTGACAACGTCGAAATTTCTTTCACCAGTTTGTTCATTCTCGATTGTTAAGAATGAAAGATTTTCAGCAAGAGCATCAATTTCTGCTTCCCAATACTTAATTGAATCATCACTGTAATTTAAGAAGATTCTGTAGTTGATATTCTTATTAACGATAGTTTCAGATTTATCAACTAAGTAATTTGAAATACTTTCATTAACATGAAGTGCGTCTTCGAAAATTCTTTCAAAGATACCTGCAGTACCTTGGTGAAGTAATGGAGATTTGTTAAGTGCTCTTAAGATATTAATTAAGTAGTACTCATCTTCACCATCTTCTGGGTTAGGGTCAGCAAGAAGTTTATTTGCATCGGTGATATCCATCAAATTTTCAATACCTTGAATTTGTCTTAAACAATCAATCATATTGTCCATCTGCTCACTCCATAAATCATGGTTGAGTGAATAGATTAATGATTGCATCTGAGCTTGAGCAATTTCACGATAGTCTGGATTTGTTAAGACTTCTTCCATTTGACCATTTTCACCTTCTACTTCTTCATAGATAGGTTTGATGTTTGTGACAACTTCATCAATATGGGTGAAGTGAGAAATAGTCAAAGCAAATTCGTTTCTTAAAATTTCATTTCTACCTTCTTTAGCAGTGGAGAACATGAGTGAATCATTCATCGCATGTAAGACACCACTTAAAGTTGTGAACTGATCCTCTTCAAGATGGGTAATTCTATTGAAGATTTCGTTGAATTCGTTGGTTGTTTGAGGAACTTCTTTATCGTTATCTAAATACCATTGTTTCTCTTCTTCAGTTAAATCACGTGTCTTCAAGACTGAATAGATAGTCATAATTTGCTCAATTTCTTTATATCTTTCCTCTTGAGTTGATAACTTGGAGAATACTTCAGTATTGATAGCAGATAAATCGATTGTGCTACCTTCAACATCAATTGAAGTCTTGGATGTGAAGGAATTGATAACATTACCAATCTTACCACCGAATAAGTAGGTATCAGATAATTCTTGCAAGAGTTTTGCAACACCTTCTTCGTTAGCACGACCGGAAGTTAAAGCTTCAACATTAGTCAAAGTAACTTCTTCACCACTTTCGTTAACAAATGAATCTGTATTAACTTCTTGTAAAGCTAGTAAGACATTGGTGAAGTCACTAATTTCACCGCTGATAGCAACAGAAACTTTAATACCAGCATATTCTTCATTGAAATCACCTAAATCAATTTCATCGGTGTTTTCAACCCATTGGAATTTAACTCCACCTTGGGTATCGACAGAGGTGAAATCATTTTCAGAGATGTTATCACCTAAGATATTGACAAATTCTGTCTTAGCTAGGTTGTTGTAGAGTAAAGCACCTAAGGTATCATGGGTCATACCATTAGCATCTTCAGTGACACCAATTAAGTTTGAAACGTACAAATTAGTAAGTATTGAATTTGCTAATATAGGATCAAGTTCAAGCCAATCAATTTCAGCTAAGGTGTTTGTATCGTTTAAATCAACACCAGGTATTGCCTTCAAAGTATCGAAAGCCATACCTAAATGAGTTGCAATATTAACCCATTCTTGAGCTTCCATATCGGCTTTGAAATGTAAGTTAACACCTAAACCTTCCATCATTGGAGATAAGTTGGTGTTCATGATGTTATTAAGTGAAGGTCTGAAAACATCACTGTTAGCAAATGCAGATAAGATTTCATTGATTTGCTTACCACTGACATTTGCGAAGGTGAATTGATCATCTTCACCGTAGATTGAATCGATATTACTTTGAATTGCTCTTAAAACGTTGCAGAGATTATCAAGTTCTGTGACTTGACCTTCTTCTGTTGAACTCCAGGCGATATTCATGATGTTATCAGGAACAACAATTCCCATGCCTTTGAAGGAATCATCACTTAAAAGTGATCTGATGATACTGTTGATGTTGAAATCTTTCTGATATTCACCTTTTGCAGTAACTAATTGATCAGGATTTAAAATCTTGTTGTTAATGATTGTTTCTAAGATTGTGTGCAAATCATCAATATTTAAATTCTTAATCTTAGTAGCAAAGTTACCATCGGAATTGAAGTTATCAGTGATCTTTTGAATAAGTGGGAAGACATCGATAAGTTCTCTGATAGAACTGATTAAATTCTCACCTTCATAGTTGATGTTGTTGTAGGAGAAACCTTCAAACAAAACTGGTGAAGAATTGTACAAAGTTTGTCTTAAAACGTTAGGTAAGATTTGATTGAGTAACTTACTATCTTCAATAATATCAAGTAATGAATTCAAATCTTGACGTTTTTCTTCGTTGTTGATGTCAAATCCATTAACTAAGTCTTTCTTGATGATAAAGCTTGCAGCATCAAGAAGATTTCTGATTTCAATTAAAAGTTCAAAGTGATCTTTGGAGATTTCTTCAGCGGTTTCCTTCAAGACATCGGTGTCAATATATTTATTAACATCATTAATCTTACCGATTAAACTTGAAATCATTTGAGGGATATTTAATCCCTTCTTAACAAATTGCAAATCCAATAAACCGGTGTAGGTAATTTCGTAAGAATCACCTTTCTTTTCAAATTCACCTGTTAAAGCTTTCTTCAAAGCGTTAACTTTCTTATCGTCCTTAGCGATTGCATTGATGTCTTTGAATTGATCAAGTGCGGAAGCGGAGAATTCTGTGATGCCAAATGCTTCAGCTAAATCGAAGATGATTGTTCCAAGATTTCTAAATTCTGTCTTCCAGTCAATATCTTTATAAGCATCTGGAGATACATCAAGCATGTTTGCAGAAACTGCAGAGTTTGCTGCTTGAGCACCTAAAGAGAGTAAGTAAGGCATATTCTGAGTAATAATCTTACTTTCGCCTAACTTAGCAAGTGCATTGACATAGTTTCCTTTCTTGGAGTAGTCAATTGTAAGTTTATTATCGTTTACATATGAACTGACTAAGCCAGTCTTAGCAAGTTCAGAGTAAACTTCTGATAAAGTTGTTAGCTCATCAGAATACTTGATTCCGGAAAGATCCAATTTAGTTGAGTCGATGATATTTGTTGAGTTTCCAACATAAGTGACACCAATATTAACTAAACTTGGTAAAAGGTTCATCAAGAATGAGTTGTTAACTAAAATCTTAACAGTATCAGTGACAAATGATTCAGAAGTGATAACTGCGGTATCAATGACAACTTTACCACCGTTGTTGTAATCGATAGATTGAACGGCATCACTAGCAGGTTTAACAAGTGCTAAAAGTGAATTCAAGGTATCGTACAAACTATCTTGAGTACTTTGATTGATGGAAGTTGTGACATAATCCATCATGGAAACATCGAAGTTTCCAAGCATACTGTAGAATTGGAAAAGATATGAATTATTCAAATTCTTAAATTCCTTGACGTAATTTGCGTATTCATTTGGAACTAAAGCAGCTAATTTCTCATCAGGAACGTCTTTGATGGAATTAGAAACTGTAGAAACTAAACTGGATAAAGGTGCGATTGCTAATGAGATACAGACAAAGCTTGAGATGTAGCCACCTAAAGCACCAGTTAATCTAAGTAAACCTTTCTTAGGTTTTTGACCTCTATTTTTAAGTTTCTTTCTATGAGCACTTACTGCGAATCTGATTGTTAATGCGTAGAAAAGTCCGCCTAAAAGGTTTCCTAAGATGAGAATTAAAATCATTCCAGTGAAGAATGTGGCGTAAGCGATTATTTGAGTAACTAAGGAAAGAATTGTTGCGTACAAACTCATTCCGTTAATTGGTGTGATGATATCAAATGAGGAAATAATGGATACCAATGTGTTTGAAACTGAGGAAATATGAATTGTATTGCCAAAAATCTCGACTGTAGGTGGTAAGAATGCTGTTAAGTCGATATCTCCAATCATTGAAGCAAGGCTTGGAGTTGCGATAATTAAAATGATGATCAATGCAGCTTTAATAACTGCAGTGAAAGCAACATTATATAAACTTGTGATTAATCCCCAGATTGCGCCGAGTAATGCTAAGCCGAACATAGCAAAGAAAACTATATTCAAAATGGTAATTAAATCCATAAAAAATCCTCTTTATTAATATGTAATATTATATATTACTTATTAATCTTTTTCCTATTTAATGGTTGGCTTGACCTATTAGGTCAACACTAATAATCAATTAACTACACCGAATAATAATTTTCAATTTGATAAAATCAATCGAGAGGTTTTGTCATGTCTGAAGAAAATACTAATAGAACTTTATTTTTACCTAACAAAACATACGAAGTTTTAAAGCGTTGGCACCATATTACAATCTTTGCATACGGATATCTCTTACCAATGGCTTTAGGATATCTTCTCCAATTCATCTTCGCCAGTATGAATGTTGAACAATACTTGAATGTATTACTATCAAATATATTAACCAATTTCTTTATTATTCTTGGAGTTGTTTTATTCTTAGTCTTCTTTGTGAAAGGTTACTTTTCAAGGTTATTCAAAAAGGAAAATCCATACGCTTTATACATTGCTTACATAGTTGTGCTGCTTGTTTCGATGTACATATTAAACTTCATTTGGAGTTTATCATCTCAAGCAATCGCTAGTGCTGTTGGATTAAATTTAACAAGTAACGCCAACCAAAGTTTAATAGTTGAAATGAATAGACTTTATCCATTTGGAGTTTTTGTTTTAACAGTTTTACTTGCTCCAATTGCTGAAGAATTCACTTACAGATTAGGTTTATCTGATATCTTTTGCAGAAATAAACCTATTGTTGGTGCTATTATCTCTGCTTTCCTATTTGCACTTGCTCACTTTAATTTCAATGCACTGATTCTTGATAAATCTGATATGGAAGCTTCATTAAATCTTCTCTATATCGAACTTTTAAACTTACCAAGTTATTTCATCTCAGGAATTGTCCTCTCATTAGCCTATAAATCGACCGGTTCATTAATTTCTTCCTACGCAATTCATCTTGTTAATAATTTGATTGCTTGGGCAGCATTAATGATTCCAACTGCACCACTTGATAGTACATCGTCATTAGCAGGCTTATTAATCATCTCTAATTTTTTAGGAGTATAGAATGGAAAATAATACAGAAATTCAAAATACTAATGAACCTACTCAAAAGGAAAAATACCATTTTGGAATTGACCATTTAGTTTTAAAAATCATCGCTATAATCTGTATGACTTTAGATCATGTCGGTCTATTGCTTCTTGATTACAACTCAATCGGTCAAATCGTTTTGAGAAATATCGGCAGACTTGCTTTACCTTTATTCATGTTTTTAATCGTTGATTCTATGGTTAGAACTAAGAAAAAGGAAGCTTTACTTCTTAGATTAGGTATCTGCGCAGTAATAAATATCATCGCTTGTTACATAATCACGGTAATTTATGAAAATTATGTTGGAGCTATATTTGTTGATTTATTCTTGATGGCAACAATTACCTACTTTGTAATGAAGAGAAATGTCTATTCTTTAATTGCTATAGTTCCACTTGCTATTTATATAATCAGTGGTTTCCAATTCTCAGTTGATAACATTCCAGTTTTCCCATTTATCACTGATGGTGGTTTCTACTCATTGCTTATTGGTTTATCAGCAGTTGCAGGATACTTCTTTACACCTATTATTGCTAAAAAATATGCTTTAAGTAGACAAGTAGATACTAAATTCTTCACTCAAACTTATTCATTAACAATCACTAAGATTGTTACAATTGTTTTAGTTTTAACTTTCTCAATTATTAACTTATTAATTTACCACTACACCTCACACTACATCTTTTTAAACGAGTTGCAAGACGGAGTTTTTAGAGATTACGGATTGATCGCATTTATCTTGCTTGCTTTCTACAATGGTAAAAGAGGTTATTCAAACACAATTGTCAAGTATTCTTTCTACGCATACTATCCGTTGCATATTGCAATTATTTTCTTGTTTTCTTTATTAAAATAATTACAGAAAAAAGAAAAGGAGTCTAATTTATGATTTTACATATCAGAACTAAAGAAGAATTAAATAAAGTTTTAGCAGAACACGAAAACGTTGTTTTAGATTTCTACGCTGACTGGTGCAATCCATGCCAGATGTTAGGTAAAGTTATTGAAAGAGTTTCTAAAGAATTGGAAAATATCACATTTGTTAAAGTAAATGTTGATATTGCACAAGACTTAGCCTCCGAATTCGGTGTCTTCTCCATTCCAGATGTTTTCTTCTTCAAGAATGGTGTTAAAGCTGGCTCCGATATGTTAGGTGCTAGAAGCTACGAAGATTTCGTGAAACTCTTATCTGAAGTCTTTAGTAAATAACTAGTCTAGTAACTTATTTAATTGATAAAAAATTGGCTGAAAGAAATTTTTCTTCTCTCAGCCTTTTTAATTGAATTTAGTTATTAAGTAATTAATTATTTGCTTTCTTCATCAGTATCAACCTTGCAGATGTAAGGTAAATTACGGCACTTGTACTCTAAGTCTAAGCCGTAACCATAGACAAAGTAGTTAGGAATTTCAAAGCCGACATAGTCGCATTTGAAATCAACTTCTCTAGAGTTGACTTTGTCAAGCATGCAGCAGGTTTTAATTGATCTAGGATTTCTATTTTCTAACATCTTAGTGATGTAGGAGAATGTTCTACCGGAATCGCAGATATCATCGATAATTAAAACATCCTTATTTTCGATATTCATATCGATGTCTTTCATAATATAAACACGACCGGAAGAAACTCTGTTAGTGCCATAACTTGATGATTTCATAAAATCGCAGCTCATAGGAATTGTGATAAATTGTGTAAGTGAACAGAAGAAATAAACGCCACCAGAAAGTAAGCAAATTACATGTAAATCTTTATCTTTGTAGTCTTCACTGATTTGTTTACCGAGTTCTTCGAATCTCTTTAATAACTGATCTTGTGTAAATAAAATATTTGTCTTTTGTTCCATAAATGTAACTCCAATAGAAAAACATTACAATTATAACATTTGTTAAGTTATCTTTTACTTCTTGAAAGCACTTAGAAGAAACTTTCAATTAAAATTTTTGTTCCGATTAAGATAAAAACGATTGCAGATAATAAAGCCCCCCACTTTTCAAGTTTACCGGAAATCTTATTACCTAAGAAAATTGTGATGGTACTAAGTACAAAAGTTGTAATTCCGATGATTCCAAAAGTTAACATCGCATCTCTTACTGTATAGTCTAAGAAAACAAATCCGATACATAAAGCATCGATAGAAGTAGCAATTGCTTGTATCAAAATATTGATTACAGTTAACTTTTTAACCACTTTTTCTTCCTCTTTGCCTTTCTTTTCATTGATTCTTTCTCTTATAAAATCAACTAAACTTTTTATACCGAGTAAAACTAATAATGAAAAGGCGATATAAGGAATATAAGTCTCTAAATATTCTTTAAAACTAGTACCGATGAAGTAACCAATAACCGGCATTAAGAATTGAGCAATACCAAATGACAAAGCAATTAAAATCATTTTGATTTTACGAATGTCTTTGTAGGTAACACCGTCAACTGCTGAAACAGTCATCGCATCAACTGACATTGATAAACTAGTTAAACTAACATTAATCCAATCCATAAGCTTTGTTATTTTAATAAATTTAATTATCATTTATAAGATGTAATTTTAAATGAAAACAATTTATTACTTTATTTTAAAAATGGTAAATTCAAATTATATTTAATAACTGAAATAATTTCTTGTATTAAAAATAAAGGAACACAAATTGATTCGAGTATATTCTTGTTTCCATCTAAATAAGTGATATCGACAATGTCTTTGAACTTGGACAATCTTTCAAATACAGTGAGATCGCTAGCCCCACCATAGGTTGGATATTTCTTATCAACTTTCTTATTAATACAAATATGCAAAGACTGACAATATTTGGTCTTATCAATCTTTTTATCGTATCTAGAAATAGTGTCTCGATCAGCAATTCCGTGTATGCTCATGTATCCATGTTTTTAACATCAATGTTGATGACTTCAACATTCTCTAATCCGATATGAATGTATTTAATTTCTTGTTTCGTTATGTTCCTCCTCATCCAGAGAAGTCTTACCCAATACAGGATAAGATTTCTGAGGATTTAAGATGTTTCTTCTCAAAGAGAAGTTTGCCGAGAGCGCTGATTTGAAGTTTGTGTGATTTGATATACTTAACAGTTTCTTTTTCACACTTCTTAAGCAAGGCTTCAATTTTTCTTTCCATCCTTCTTCTCTTGATGGATGTAACAGTTCTTGCGAATTGTGTAATATCTGGGAGTGTCTCCCAGCAAGACGAATAGCCACACATGTTAATCATGTTATAAGCGCTGATTCTGGCGTTTTGTAAGTCACTATCACAGCCATTAGAACCTCTACCGCAGATAATCTTTTGAGCAAGGATACCAGCCATTGAGATTTTGATGTTGGCTACTACTTTTTCATAAGGCCAGAAACCTCTTTCGACTTCTTTAGCGTTGAATTCACCACTAGCGCCAGAGATATTGAGTCTGTTAATCATGAAGTATTCTGGGAAAGCTTTAGCAACTACAGCATGACCAGCTTCATGAATAGCTACTTCTAAGTTATCTTCTTCCGGCGTGTCTTTTACTCTATCGGTAATGTTATAGATTGAATTATCAATCATCTCAGAAGTGATATTTTCAAAGCCATTTCTTAAGACTAAGTCGTTAACAACAGCTTTAACACCTGCGCAACTAATACCATTTAGAGATAAAGCAACTTCATCATCATCGAAGTCTTCTGGGAATTTGAGATTAAATTCTTTGAAGTGTTTTTTGAGAAGTTCTAAAGCTTCTTCACCGGTTGGATAAGGAACTTTGATGAGCTTTTCAAGTCTTCCGTGACGCAATAATGGGTCAGGGATTTCTTTTAAATAATTAGTAGCAGCAAGCACTAAGATGTCATCGTCAGATTCAACACCATCAAGGTTTTCTTGAAGTGCACGCACCACTCTTCTTTCTTTATTAATAAGTAAATCTAATTCATCAAAGACAATTACTGCATGTCCTGCTTCTCTAGCTTTCTTGAATGTTTCAACAATTCCTTCTACAACGTTGGTTTGTTCTCCTTGGAAGACAAACACAGGGCATTCGCAACATCTGATAATCTCTTTAATTAATAAAGATTTACCATTGCCTGGTTCGCCAAAGAGAATGACTCCTTTTGGAATAGAAACACCTTTGGCTTTAAGTTCTTTTGAACGTTTAAACCAGTCAATAACAGAAAGGATTTCTTTCTTTTGATTCTCGTGACCAATAACCTTTCCTAAAGGAACTGCGCCTTCTTCTAATTTGGAAGCATAGATAATCGCATAGGAAGGGGTATTTTCTTTTGTAAGAAGTTCGTCTTTATGTTCTTTCATTGCATAGAATTCATCAGGCATCCAATCTTCATCTTCAATTAATTCTTCATCATCATTCATTCTTTTAACTAAATCTTTCATCAGTTTTCCTCACTTTCTGTAATTATTATGTACACGGATTTTTTATTTGTTTTCTAAATTACAATTATGTCTTTATATGAGTACATCAGTACCAGTAATACCAAGATGTCCAATAGTCTCCATAGGAGTCAGTAAATACAGTTGTATACTTTGTGCTTCTATCAATAAGATGCTTATATTTCTTCTCAAATTCATTCATAAGTGCGTAAATGAAATCTTTGCCAAATAAGGCGAGAAGCATTCTTTTCTTTGCATACATTCTTTTATATGTTTTATTTACTTTTTTCTTCTGGTGAGATACTTTTCATGATTCTCAGCAAGTTCTTCTTTCTTTTTGGCACCGATATCTTTATCAAGTAAATCTTGGTCAATTAATCGCTTTAAACTTTTATTTTTGAAAGCAAGAAGACCTGTTTTAAACGCAATATCATGGTTATATATCTTTTCATCGTTTGGATATTTAACAATAATGTGCTCGTTATCAAAAGATAAAACGACACAAAGTTCATTATTTCTTATCATTAGATCAGGATATCTTAATAACTCTTCCAAGTAATGAATACCCAAAGGTATTGGACCAAAATTCTATAAAATAGAATTAATTGCAAGGTGGAGATAAGGGGTCTCCTGATTTTTCTTTATAGGCACATAGAGAAGAATCCGTGAATGAATGAGATCAATATTTATGGTCATAGAACCCGTAATAAAAAATTCATCATTCCCTTATTTTTGCTTAAACCTGTTTATAACCAAATTGAAGCTTAGACTTCGTATCACGTTCAAGAAAAAAGGATTTCATAAATAATAGGAACCAGACTAGCAAGATATCTAATGGGCAAGGAGGTTTTTATGTATGATCCAATAATAAATTTTGAAGTATCTAAAAATTCATCGCACATGAGAGGTTTTATCGATGCTAACAAGCCTGTTGGTAAAGCCATTAAGATCAATCATGATTTAGATGGTTATAACACTATTAAAAAATTAGCAAAATCGATTGAAGAGAAAACTAATTTAAAACCTGCTGTAGTTTACGAATTTACGGGTGTATATGCTTTACCGCTATTGTCATTTTTCATTGAAGAAAAATTTAAAATTTATCAGATATCACCTTTAAAATCAGCAAAAATGAGAAAGGCGGAAGTCAGACCAGTTAAAAATGATTCTTTAGACACTAATACAATAGCTAAAGTTTATTACACTAAAGAATTAATGGAGTTTAATAGACAAGATAAAGTATATGACGACTTAAAAGAAATGTCTCGTCATTATCAATTCCTTATTTATCAATCTAGTGTTGAAAAGAACCGATATCATCGCTGTTTAGATGCTATTTGGCCTATGTTTGATGAAGTAATTGAGTATGATTCAGAAATAACATTTACAATCATTAAAAAATATAAACATCCTTCTAATGTTAAAACAATGAAAGGTGTATTAAGCACACTAAGCGAATGTAATACCGGAAGAAGCGGCTCCAAAGAAAAAATGGCTATGAAAATCTTGGATTATATTAAATCTCATAATTCAGGTGTTAATAAAGATTCTTATATGGTCAATGAACTTGTTTCATTAGTTGATAGAATTAGTCATACATCTCTAGCTTTAGAAGAACTGTTAAATCAAATGGAACAACTATGTTTACAATTGCCTGAATTTGAAGTAATTAAATCTATTCCTTCAGTAGGAGAAAGACTTTCTATAAGACTATTGCCCGAAATAGGTGATATTAGTAAACACAATTCTTAAAAAGCTTAAATTGCGTATGCAGGTTAAGATCCAATGGTAATGAAGTCTGGTAAACAATCAGGCGAACATATGCACATATCAAAGAAAGGCAATTCAGTTCTTAGAAGTTCTTTATATCTCTTAATAAGTTGTCTTTGTCTACACAATCCTAGTTCTAAAATTGCTTTATATGTCGCTAAAAAGAAAAAAGACGGCCTTCATTCAAAAGCCGCCAGGACAGCTGGATGTAATAAATTACTACGAATAATTTATTCTATGTTATCAAACGGAATGTTATATTCCGAAAAACTACAATAATATATTAGTAATTATATACAAAAATTTAAAGTATCTTGTAATTCGATGCACTTTTTCTATGGAAAAAGATATTGTCAAATGATTAGTAAATAATATTTAACTAATGTTATCAAATTTCTTATCTATATCTAAAAGATTATAAACTTCGGTTGTTGGTTCTTTATCACTAACAGAAAGAGCCAAAGCTGAAAAGGTTGAATACAAGTCATCAATAACCAAAATGTTTTTAGGATTTAAGTGAATGAAGCTTTCACATCCACTAAGAGGTAAAGCTTTGTAAGCTTGGAAAGCCAAGAAATTTTTAGATATCTTTTCCCTGCTTTCTGGGTTAGTCAAATCAATTCCACAATTTGACCAATCGTCCATTTTTTCAAAAAGTTCATCTCTGATGAAAAGAACGTTGCCCTATCTTGAATAGCTAGCTGATCTCTTGCACATGACACACTTTTTGTCACCAATAGAAATAGGATTTTTGTAGAAAAATGCTCTAGCTTTCTGGTTTGTAAAAGACACTTTTATAAATGCGTCATTAACGGTTTTCTCGTTTGTAGGCTTAAGTTTTAATTGTTTTGTTTCTAAGGAAGGCGATAAAACGATAAACATCTCATCTAAGAAATTACCTTTATCATCAATTGTGAGCGATTTAATCCAAATGTGTTTCATATATTTAGGCATCCTTTTTTAATGCATCGAAGAATCTTATTTTGACATCCTCTTCCCTGGTTACCGAATGTTTATAAACACAATTAAGGAAATCGTCTCTATATTTTTCAACAATTAATTCTTTGTTTTCTTTTTTTGTAAAGAACTCAGCTAAGTCGCGATAAGACATAACAGGGACATCTTTGTCGTAATTGACAAAATTGTTAGCAACATTTTTTGGAGCGAGCAAAATAACTTTGTTTATTTTTCTTTTTCCATCAAAGCCATAATCATTTAGTTCTTTTAGGAATAATTTATAAGTTTTCAACTGATTAATATCTTCATCAATATAATCGTGTTGACCGTTGATGCCGCTTAATATTTTGTTTTCAATAGCAATACGATAATTGTCATCATGGAGATAAATATCCATTTGCCCATCGATAAAAGGCTGAGTTAGAGAATCTATTTGTTCATTGGTAAAGTTCCATTTGTTCACAAGTTTTTTCCTAAGCTTATCTTTGTTTTTTTGTGATTTTGCTCTGATGTAATTGTTCGCTACTCTTTTTGGTTCAATTAGAGACTGACATTGTGCTTCTACAACTAAATTGTTTGGTTTGTAGTTTCTCTTTTTTAGATATTTATTAATAAGGAAGGAGAAAAACGAACTCTTCAACTCTTCGTTGGAATTCAATATTGAACAAATAAAGTTTGTATAAAGATTTTCGTCTGTGGTCTTTTTAACAAATTCAAGAAAATTATTTTTAGTGTATTTGTAATCGATATTTAAAATTTTTGGAACAACTTCAAGCTTCCAGGGTTGTTTATTTTCTAATTTAGGCTTTATTTTGTTATTGAACCAATTTTCCAAATCTTGGCCAAGAGACTTATACGAATAATTGTTTCGGCCAAGATTTGTGTCGTTTAATTCATCAATTTTAGCGTTTATTCCATAAACAATATGAAACTTTCTTAAAGAATCGTTTTTTAAATTATTCATTTCACTTGTACATTTATGCCACACAAACAAGTTGTCTTCTTCAAAATTAAAGATTTTATCTTTTTTTATTTTGTAAGTGAATGGGAACAATATTGTTTTTTCTTCTTTTTCTTTTTGAAATTCATTGTCATTAAAATCAATTTTATTTAGCGGAATATTATTTGGGCCATATTTAAACACTGATGCAATCTGTTTCATTTCTTCAACGCTATCCACCGGTATAGGATTAAGAATGACTGCTTTAAGCTTTAAAATGCTTGTTATTGTTGTTGAATCGAAAACAAAGATTTTTTTGATATTACGATAAGCGTTGGTTTTAATAAAGTCTTCACTTAATGAACCAATTGAACCATATGGTGGAACATAGAAAATATAGAATTTTTTCTTGTTGTAATTTGCGTCAAACAAATTAATAACTTCATGGCCTATACCATTTTCATTAAAACTTCCACTAAAGTTCTTAACCAAAAGCGTTTCGTAATGTTCTTCTGGTTCTGAAATCTTCTTTTTTCTTGACTTAAATTCTTCAGCTTCAGCTCTAAAAAAAGATACTGATTCGTTTTCTTTGTCGTAATGAGCTACAAAACCAGCATCCATCCAAGAATGAGAATAAGAATTTTCTTCACTATTAGCAAAGAAAGCAGTTGGGTGAACTTTAGCGGAATTTGGCAATTGTCCATCAACCAAGTTATTCAAAGCTTCCAAAGAGAATGTTATTTTGTTCTCGGTAATTGCTTTTAGACGGTCATATAAATTTTGATAACGAATTCTTGGCATAACTAAATCCTCTGTATTTAAAACATCTCTTCTCGAGAAGAAGGCTCATCTTCTTAATTATACAATTCTCTGTCTCATTGCAGAAATCAAATTAGCGTCTCATTGATTATTGGTATTAATCTATTCATAATGTGATTCCTCGTTCTTTGCAATCAAGATAAGCAAGAAATATATCTTCCAGTTCTGTTTCTTTGTGTTCGACATACCCTTTTATTAGATCGTTATTTTTGTCGACTTTTAGAGCCTATTCCTTGTTGACCATAAAATAAGCTTCATAAAATCTTTTTGGCTCTTCTAGATATGTTTTTGCAAGTTTTAACAACATTTTGACGTTCGCGATACCATGTGCTTTTACAAATATGTAATTAATGGAACGCATAAACTCTATTGAGTTTTCATTTACTCCTGCTTCCTTAAGTTTTTTCACTCAAAGCCGACAGGTGCCCTTCACCAGATTGTCTTGTTTCTCTACAAATGAAAAGCACATCGTCATCTGTGAGTTGGTTTTTCTTGAGGAATTTGAATAAATCGTCTCTTGAATAGATCTGTACATTTAATCTTTTACTATTATCTCTAACACCAGTTACGTGCATCATGGTAACTACTCTTACTAAATCACCAAAAGTCTTTACATTTTCCTTACATACTTGTTCCTGTATTTTAACGTTCCCAAGTTCGCCCAGCCCAACAAATGCTTGATGATCAGCAATGTGCTTCTTTTTGTAATGTGATGAATAATAGTTTTTATCAAAGCACTTGAGTATTTCACTAATATCGTCCGGAAGTTGCTGAAAATTTTTTTGTTTAAAGCCAAACAACTTTGTCAGTTTTAATTCCATACTCTCCAATAGTTTGAAAAAAACGTCCTCTTCAAGTTTTTTGTCAGATGTTGAAAATTGAAATGGGTGTTTAAGTCTTTTTATATCATCAATCAACAATTGGTAATCAGGGTCATATCCATCTTCCACTACTCGTTCTTCACAACATTCACAGTAATCAAATTGTTTATGCCACCCAAATGGAATGAGTGACGTTTTGTACAGTAATGATGCCTTGGCAAAGGATTTACATTTGTGATTTCAAGCAAGAACAACAACAACGAATTGCCAACAGTTAATCTTGGTATAATCAACGTTCCTTTGTTCATCTTTTTATGAAGCATATCACTCAACTTTAGAATGTTTTCGATTTAAACAATTCTATTGAATTCATCAATTTCATTATTTAGTCTTTCAACAATTCTATCCTCAACCAAATCCCCATATAATTCATTTAATCTTTTGATGGAGATGGGCCTTGCCATATCAACAAAACACTCACCTTCATCTTCTGGAGATGCAGCAAGTTTGGCCATTAACCATGAGCTTTCTTGAAAAACCTTTTTAACAAATGCTTTGATATCCAAGTTATCAACCCTTCTTTCTTTTTTTATTATCTTTCATGGTTGTTTCTCCTTTCACTTAGTATTTTATTCACAAAATAAAAGCTGCTATTTTTCAAACTGCTTTGTGTTCTTTTAACAGTACATTTCCTTAATCAGAAAGTTCTGTAGTTTCAAATTCATCTCTTCTTTTAAAGATATAAATATTCTCGATTTTAGTCATGCGCCCAAATTCCCCACCCCTGGTATTCTTTTGATATGGAGTAACACTCACCAAATCAAATCCTGCTTCACCAATTTTTTGTAAAGATGTCTCCCATCCTCCGTGGCTGTTTTTAGACATTCTAAGATCTTTAGCTAACCAGTCTTCAGGATCTTTAGGGTCGCACCAATACAAGGCTGAGCCTTTGTTAGCTTTATCCGTCAATTTAACGTACACATAAACAAAATCCATTATATATTCCTCCTATTTTAAGAATCTATCTGTTGATTCATTAATTCTTTCAACATCTTCTGGCTTTAAACGATTAATATATTTTTTAGCGTGACCGATATAGAAATCATAAAGTCTTCTATTAAATGTTTCTGGTCCAACCACTACTACCATATCGGAAATGCAAACACGTCCATTGCCATGAACATCGCTTACTAACCATGACATAAATGCGTCTGGGTCAATAAATGTACTCATCACAAAATATTCGGGCTCTTCTCCTGGCTTAAGTGGATGAGGAATAATGAAGTCGTTTTTATTCTTATTTGGGTCAATATCTTTGAGTTCAACAGTATCAAATGAAGTACACGGAGTACATTCAAAGTTTGTCGAGAAGAACTCTTCATATGAAGGCTTTACAAATTTCAAGAAACACTTTTTAACATAGAAGCTTGTTCTATAGGCAATACCACTCACGGGCATTTTGTTTTCTTCAATCATAGATTCTGGTGAGTCGTAGTATTTACTCGCCCATCTAGATTTTTCTCTAAACAATTTATCTAAGTCTCTTTTTTCATCAAAATCATCGCATAAGACATCTTTATCTGGCCCTTTAGGAATTTTAAGATTTTCGATTGTATCAAACATAAAACCTTTGAAGAAAATAATGTCGCCTGTATTGATTGGAATTAAAATTGCATATGGTTTGTTTCTATATTCCATAATTTTATAAACCCTATACCAGAAGTCATAGACATGGATGTCGACTTTGTTTCTATCACGAATTTCCCATCTAATCTTCAACATTTTTCCATCATTAAATGCTTTATTAACAAGTCTAATCTTCCTATTGGTTTCGAAATTATATTTTTTTACACCTTTTTTGAGTTTGTTTAATTCATTCTTATAATGGTCACGATTATAAACGTTTGATAGAGAATCTAACAGTCTTTCAATTAAAAACTCTGTGTCTTCGTCTTGAGTGTATTTATCATTTTGAATAGCCGCTAAAATCTTAATGATTTGTTCTTCGCTTAAATAATTCTTTTGGTCGATATAATATTTGCCTGAAGGTGTTGTTTCTAAAACAAACGGAACTTCTTCAGAGAATTTGGTTGTGACATCCATTAAGAATTTAAGGCAATCGGCAATTCTTTGCCTTCTAACGTCGTTACCACTTTTTGCTTTTGCGTCGTATTTCAATCCAAAGTTGGTAGCGTGTCTACAGATATCTTGTTGAGTTGCTGGATGGTCTTCATCCGTGAACCTTAGCAAATAGTCTAAAGTAAGTAATAATTCAATTTGATGAATTCTGGTATCTGAAAATGCCATATTATTTCCTCCACGCTTAAATGATAACGTATATAAAAAGGATAACACATAAGTGCTGCATTATGTTCTCATATAAGAACACGTTTAATAGTTAAGGTTAAATTTTAAATGGCTTTGACTTACATTATTGGTCATCAGGAAACACAGCTGAAATTGACTTTGTAATTCAACAAGAAACTTCATCAATTTCAGTTGAAGTTAAATCAGTAGAAAATGTTAAAGCAAAAAGTTTGCAAACATATATTAAAAATTATTCACCTAAATTTTCAATAAGAATGTCCGGAAGAAATTTCGGATATGTGAACGGAATTAAATCAATTCCTTTATATGCTGTATTTTGTCTTAAACCTAAAAATTAAAATAAAATGGATGTTCCCTAAACTGATAGGAAACATCCTTTTTTATAATGAAACTACTCTAGATTCAATAATTTAAAATCAAAATTTTACGTTACTTGTCACGCCCTAATTCATATTTATGAATATATTCTAACTTAGGATAAAGTGCATCATAGACCTCTTTTTTGTCCAATAAATCAACCAACTTAACACTACCTAAGCGAGATGCTTCTAAGAATAAAAGTCGTGCGTGAGCCTTAACTAATTCAACATGATTTCTCTCTGAAAAATCTTTAAGAACTCTTAAATAACCCAATGTAATATTTGGTAACATACCAATATTACGATAAATAATATTTCTGTAAGCTTCAGTACAAGTTAATAAAAACTTTGTAAGTTCATATTTATCAGCAAGTGTTTCATCTTTAGAAACTTCTATCATAAAAAAGTATCTTGACATAACTCCACGCATTAAATCTCTTCTGGATGAATTATTATCCATATCTGATTTCGCGCCAGCAAACCAAGAATAATTTAAGAATGTCAATCCTGTTGCTGGTGTGCATTTAATTGCTTGCTTATATGCTTTTTCCAATGTAAACCAAGCCCAGAAACGTAAATTACATAAAATATAACGTGGTAACTCTTTTAAATTTTCATAGATTAATTTTGCATTATCAAACGCAACTTTTGAATAATCTTCATCATTTAACAATTCAAAATCTTCGATTTCATATTTCTTGGTTTCGAATGGTTCAAATCCTAAATATCCTTTAAGCCAAGTACAATCTGAAGGATGATCCATAATCATTTTATAGACTTCCTCAATATTAGCCTTCAATGTTAAATAAGCTTCTTCAGTTAACATTTTGATATTAATTTTCATCATCGTCACCTCCAAAACTGCCTATGGTTAAATTGAACAAATCATCTAATGCTTTTGTTACAGGCATATTAAATATTTTTTGAGATTCATAATGAACATCCATATCTCTAAAAAGTTGATTATCAACTTCTCTTTTATTTAATTTTTCATATGCTATACAGAATGCATTAAACCAACTGTTTTCAATTCTTAACTCATCTACATCAACACCATCTTTTCTTAATTGAGTTAAGCAAATTGATAATGCTGGAATAACAAGAAGTGAGAAATAAAGGTTTGTAAACTTCTTAATCTGCTTTGTCTTTTCATAATGATTAAATTGATTTTCAGGTAATTCAATACGAATCTTATTTGAATCATATGAAACTAACATACTTTCGTCTTTGATTTTCTTATTCTTAATAACAATAAAGATGGAAGATTTCTTACTATCTTCTTCATTGTTAAAGTCAACTCTATTAGTAAAACCATCATCAACAGCAAGAATATAATTCTTTTCGATATTAAATTTGTAGTCTGAATAATCTTCTAAAAAATCATCAGATTTATACTCGAAATCTTGAACTGCAACAATAAAAGCAGAAACACTAACTTTACCATTTAAATCATATAAAGAAACTTCAATATCTCTATTTGAGGTGCCAATTTCATATGTTTTTCTAAACATTGTAGGTGCACATTCAATGACACAAACAACTTTAACTAACTTTTTAGCAATCAAACTTAAAAAATAATCAGATAAAAGCTCACAATGAATATTCTTGAAAATATATAAACTGCGATTTTCATCAATAAATTCTTCATATTTCAAGGCAAAACTTGCCTGTTTAAATTGAGAAAATAACTTTTCATTATTTAATAATGGATATGGAAATAATCTACTACCTATATTCATAAAGTTTTACCTCTCCACTGAACAATTCATTTTGATCTGTTTGTAATTCAACAGTAACTTTTTCGTTATACTTAAGCTTTAATTTAATTGAGCAATCACTTTCTGGTGTAACATCGGTGCCATTAACTTTAGCGTGTAAAATATTAATATCATATGCAGCACCAGAATCATCAATAGCAAATAATTGTAAATAAGCTTCTTCTTTATCAAATTTACTGGTGAAAGTAATTATGTATTTACTTTTATCTAATGCGAAAAATCTGTATACAACACCGGTTAAATCAGATTTTTTATTGATTTTTCTATCATTCTTGATAGATTCAGTACCTGGGACAACAAATTTCTTATGATTATTAATGAGACCACCAACTTCTTTCTCACCAACATCTAAGAATTCTTCATCATCTCCAGCTTCGCCTTGATCAACCTTCAACCCGTTACCATTTTCATTTTCAAATTTTGCTTTAAGATTAACTGTTCGGATTTTAACTTTTTTCTTACGAATTTGTGGTTTATCATAAATCTTTTTAGATTTTGCATTTGGATTTTGAGTAACACCTGAATCAACACCAGGAATAAATTCACCTGCACCTTCAACATCAGTTTCAGTAGAATCACTTGAGCCAAGATGATTTGTTACGAAAATTTGAATATCATTAATTAATTGCTTATAAACACTTTGAACTTCTGCACGTTCATCAGCATTATCAATACGTCTAAATTCCCAATCTGTGTGTTGTGGATTTTCGATATTTCTAAGTAAAGAATTTAACTTGTTGTTTTCAATGATACACATTGCACTACAAGGAATATGAGAAATTTTCTTCAATTCCTTAATTTTCATATATGGATAACGAATCATTACACAATTATTAGTTGCATAATTCTGATTTTCATCATTAAATTGAAGTAAAAACAACTTTGCGGTGCCTAAATTATCGATTGTAATAGTGTCTTCGAATCTATGCTCAGTGTCTGTAAGTAATAAGTATTGAGACTTAATACTACTTTTCATTTTGTTATTAATCAATTCATCATTATCAATAACATCTTTTAATGTTTGGCTATTAATCTCAACGTTATTAATAGTAACATTCAAGCAATTGTAAACAATTGCACTCATGAAACTTTCTAAAATCTTCGAGATAATGTCTCTTTCCCAATCATTTGGAGCTTTGAATCCAATAACATAAATATCTGTTCCAAAGTCAGACCTATCTCTAGAAAAATTAGGATCAAGATTGAATTGACCATAAATTGCTTCGTTTTTATCATTACAAGTGTAGTAGCCCCAACCTTGAGTTTTTTCTGTTGTACCAGGCATTTTAGATGAACATAACTTGCATAATCCTTCATAACCTGTTTCGTTTCTTTCTGTAGCAGTAGAATAAAATACAGTATTAAAGTATGAAGTTACGAAAGTAGCATATTTACCAATTCCTTTAGAACCACCACTAGTTTCACCCTTATCTGAAATACCAGAACCATGAATTAAATAAGACCATGTTGAATTTTCTTCTTCTGAAACACCAACAAGACCTGTTGTATTAAAGTCACTGATTCTTAAACAAGTGATATGTTCCTTAGTGATTTGATCATACATGTCGGATAATTGTGAATAGAGTTTTTTATTCTGATTCTTCCAAGTATCCATACAATTTAAAATTTCTGCCGAAAGCTCATCAATACCGGGTATCAATTCTCTATCAACTACAAATGATTTGAAAACAACTTTTACAGGATTTGTTACACCTTTTCTTTTAGCATCGATAGAGTTTTGGCAAATTTCTCTTGCTAAAGATGAAATTGCATCTTTTTTGAATGTTTCAGTATCTGGTGTATCTAATCCACTTACTTTACCAAAATGATTTCCTGGAAATCTCCATTTAAGTTCATTCATTTTCTAAATCCTTTCTATAATATAATCGGTTGGTCCTATTGCGTTTGATCTAATAATATCTACAATTTCAAATTTTGATGACAAGTATGTAAAGATTATTCCAACCAACAAGTATTTGTTCCAATGAAATTTGAGTGCAGGAAACATCTGATAACCCTTAAAACTTTGTGTGTTTAACTGATCCACTGTATCAAAAATCATATCAAGAACAGACTCTATTTCTTTAATTTGATCCTCAGTAATTCCTAATTTTTCCTTTCGAATAAAGGTTTCTTTATCAATACGTATATAATTATCAGCAATTAATTCATGAAAATTTTCGATTGTTCGTGCAACAGTAGCTCTATTTAATAGTCTACTATCCATGAAATTAAATAATTCTTTAGTAGTAAATCTGTCCTTAGGAATAACAAATTCTTTGATAACTATATCTTGAGAATCCAATTTAATTGATTTATCTTTAAAAATTAGCGGTCTTCGGAAATTATAGTCGTTTGGGAATAAACACTGTATTAAAGAAAATAATGAAAAATTAGATTTAACGATAAGCAAATCATTTAATAGATCTTTTTGTTCAATTACTAACCTTGCATATATTTTTCTAGCAGATAAAAACATATCACCACTACGTATAAATAGTTTATCTATAAAATCTTTAAGATTCTTAATTGCGGCAAAAGACAAACCAACTTTATCAAGATAAATAAAGTTTTGATTCTCTACTTGTATTAAGTTATTGCTAATTTCTTTATACATTAAATTTTTAAAAACATAAGTTTTAACACCTGGGAACTTAGTTTTTAAATCATCAATGCTAAACTTAGTTTTTGTTCTTATAAACTTTAGAAGAGATTCGTTAGTTGTTATTAATTTATCTCCAAAAACTAAATAGTCTCTTTTAGTAATAAAATTTTCATTCAATTCTGGATCTAAAAGTCCTTTAAGATAGAAAAAGTTATCTACACCAAAAGCAATTAATTCAGATTTAAACTTCTCATATATAGAAATATAATAAACAGTAGGTTTATTTTCGATAATATAGTCAATAATCTTGTTTATTAAATCGGAAGGTAATTGTACACAAAATTTTCTAGCCTTATAAGTACCTCTATCAATTAAACAGTAATTAGGACTAGCAGTAATAAAAGAATCTATTTCACGGGAATCAGTATAATCCCTTATGTTAAAAGTTTCTTTCATAAATTCATTCAAAACATCAAAGTCTTTTGACATAATTTTAAACCCATTTGGGTAGAACTTATTAATAAAAATAGCCCAGAAATCACGTTTGTTCATTCCTCGTTTCAAATAAACATCGCTATCATAAATGTTGCGATAATTACTATTAACAACGAGCTTTTCAAAATCATTCAATTTTTCAATATCTTGTTTAACGATATAATCACCGAATTTATCTATCACTTCTTCTGCTAATTCATTAGGTGTCACTAAAGAAGAATCATAAATAATATCAAGTTTCGAATCGTATTTAATTAACCACTTAGAATTAGACAAAATTAATAAAAAGACACTATACAACATATCTGTATCAAAAAAAGGTTTTAGATATCTACTATTGCAGTACCTTTTTTCGTGTCCTTTAACATTATTATGGAAAAACAAATATGCTTCACTAGCTAAGTTTTCTGTAGCTTCCAATATTTTTATTGTGGTTTTTAATTCAATTTGTCTTATTCTTTCTCTTGTAAGATTATAAATGGAAGCTATTTCTTCCAAAGTTTTCTTATTTTGAGAATAACGATAATTAATAACTTCTAAATTATGTTGCTTTATTGAAGAAATCGAGATTCTTAAATCATTAATAAATTCTTCATTGGTAAGCAAAATGGAGTTTATGCATTTATAAACCAAATCAAAATTTAGTATAGAAATTGAAGCAAATACATCTAATGGTAGATCTTTCACATCATTAAAATAGTAAAGACTATTAGCGATAAAAAGTTCATTAATTGTTGTTTTTCCAAAAAGAACAAATAAAGGAATTTCAGTTGTGACTTGATTAACTTTACTAAGTAAATCTTCAAGGCTACATAAATTATCATCTTTGTTTCTTATGAATGAAATAAACAGTGAGATATAAAACTCTTTAGGTCTATTCGTCTTACATTTATCAAAAGCTAGAACATAAGGAGCAAGTTGTGAAAAGTCAAATGATTGCCTTGCGAAAAATTGTTTTATAACATTAACATTTTCGTGCTCATCCAAACTTGTTACAGCATCAAAAGTTTCAACAAACTTTTCAATGATAGTTAATTGACTAATTTGTTCTTCAGTCAAATAATAAGCGTGTAATTTTGAAGGAGTATTATGTGTAGCAAAATTTTCTTTTATGAAAAATTTAAATTGTCTAACATTTAGATTTCTTTGATAAAAATTATCACAATACACTACTAGTTCCGTAACATTAAAATTATTATCTCTAATTATTTTTGAAACAATGTAATAAACATAATCGTCTTCATAATAATTTTTATTAGCACCTTCATAAAATTCGCTAGGAAATAATCTGAATGTTTTTATCATAACTCAAACTTCTTTCTTTTTTCTTTTCTACGCTTATTGAACTTATCATGTTGTCTATCAAGTTCTTCTTGAATAGCATTGAAAATATTATCAACTTGCTCATCGGTATATTCATAAAAAGAAGTATTTGATAGATTACCTAAGAGTGAAATCATATCTATAATTTTGTTAGTTCTGTTTTCAGCTAATCTTTTAAAATTTTCCTTTTTAGTTGCCATAAAAATCAGATCTCCTAAAGTTATAAATATGTTAGCATTATGATTATATTTTTACAACATAATTATAATATTTTGCATATATTGCCTAATTAGAAGAATTTATTGCAAAATAAAAGACTGAAACGCTATAGTTTCAGTCAAGCTTTATTAAAGATTTGTTCTACTTAAAACAACAACAGTTTCTACATGTTCTGAATGTGGGAACATATCAACTGGAACAACTTTTTCAATCTTGTAATCATCACTAAAATAAGTTAAATCTCTTGCTAAAGTAGCTGGATTACAAGAAATATACGCAACTTTCTTTGGTTTCTTATTACACAAAGCAGTAACAAATTCTTTTGTAGATCCTTTTCTAGGTGGATCCATGACGATCACATCATATTCAGAATCATCATTAATTAAGAACTCTGTACAATCTTTATTAACAAATGTGATGTTGTCACACTTATTAATTTTTGCATTTAAGATTGAATCTTTGTATGCGTCTGTATTCAATTCACAAAGTGTTACATGTTTAGCATAACCAGACATTGAAATACCGATAGTTCCTGTGCCAGAATAAGCATCTAAAACTTCGTCTTCTTTTGTTAAATTTAATGAGTCGATTGCAGTCTTATACAAAGTCTCAATCATATAAGAATTTGTTTGGAAAAACGATTGACTTGAGATAAAGAAGTCTTTATCAAAAATTCTATCTTTGATCTTACCTGTTCCGTAGATAACTTTTTCTTTCTCACCAAGAATAACATTAGTTCTCCTTGTGTTGAAATTTAAAACGACGGATTTAACTTCTTTACATCTAGCAGTTAAAGCTTTAACAAAGTTATTTCCACCAACTAAATTATTTCCGTTAATAACTAAGCAAACTAAACATTCTTTGTAATAGTCACTATATTTGATTAAAACATGACGGATTAAACCTTTATGTTTATCCTCATCATATGGTTCATATTTAAAATCGTTAATTAATCGAATAACTTCTTTTGAAACAATATTGCTATTCTTATTTTCAATTAAGCAATTTGAAATATTAACTAAATCATGGGTTTGACCTTTATAAAATCCGGTGATTGCTTTCTTAGTTTTCTTATCATAACCACAAACTTTTTGAACTTTATTTCTAAAATTATATGGATTTTGAACACCAATTGTGTCTGAAACTGGAAAATCAATTCCTGCAAATTTATGAAGTAAATTTTGAACTTTGTTTTTCTTGAATTCAAGTTGCTTTTCATATGATAAATGCATAATTTGGCATCCTCCACATTGTTCGTAATAAGGACAAAGAGGTTTTACTCTATCTTTAGACTCAGTTAATCTTTTAACTAATCGGCAATCAAAAAGCTTACCATGCTTATAGATGGTTTCAACAATAGCTTCTTCGCCAACTAATAAATCTTTAACAAATAAAGTCTTGTCTTCAATTCTAACAATGCCTCTTCCTTCATCAGCAAGAGCAACACATGTTACTTTAAATTCTTTCTTAGTCAAAATAACTCCTAAATATCTAAGCTTTTTCTAAATGCGATCTCATTATCATCGATGGAATCATCGTCAATTTGATATTGAGAATTAAATCTACGTTTAATAATCTTTAAAACTTCGTCACAATCTTTCTTCAATGTTCTAATTAAGATTGCTTCTTTTCTATTTTCGTTCAATCTATCCTTGAAATAAGTAATATAAATATCAGTAACTCTTAAAGCAACTTCATAAATTGAAAGAATTGATAAATCCAAGAAGAATTTATCATTTGAATAGAAGAAGATTGGTGAAGAGTGTGTAACTTCACTGGCTGCTTCATACCATTGATTGTATTTACTTAAACCTGCAGCTTTTTCAACACCATCTCTGAAATTAAGTTTGAACATTGGATCTTTTTCATTGAATTGAACTGTTGAGTAAAGCCAACCATATTCAATATATTTTTTCATGTCTTTACTCTTTAAGCCATGTTCTCTCATTTCTTTTTTCATCTGATCAAAGATTCTATCGAGTTCTTCTTTATCTTCAATTCCACCTCTCAAAGCATTGTTATAAGCAATGTGTTTAATGTAAGTATTCTTAATTGACGGGTCATTTTCGCAAAGAAGTTTAACAACACATTCAGCTTCATGAAGAGTTCTCCAAGAAACATAACATTCACTTGCAAGTGAATAGTTCAACATCTTAGTTGTACCAATAACTTTTGTGAAAATTCTTTGAAACATATCTTCAATTAGACTTTCTTGAGGGATGTTCTTAGAATATTTAGAATTAAAATCTCTAATAACACTCGTCAATGAATTTAAAGATGTACTAACAGGATAGAATGATGAGATTACAACATCATAAATATCTTTTTCTTCAAAAGATTTTCTAAGTATAACGAACTTTAGTGTAACTAGAGCAGAGAGTTTAGTTAGGTTGTTCTTATCAGAAACAAATTGCTTTTTTTCTTCTGGTGTTAAGTATTTGATTGCGAATTCGTACTCACCACGAGCCATTTTTAAAACACGGCTCATGATTAAGAAGCTTCGCATATCATTAGAAAATTTTATAGTTTTGGATAAGTCATCGATGGATTTAGAAAAAATGTAGATGACATCTTCTTTGTTACTATCATCTAGTAATGAATTAATATATTCTTCGATGTATTGATAAAGGTGATTGCTTTTATCAAAAAATAACTTATCCATTTAAAATTTCAGTCCTAATTAAAAACCTATTCACTTAGATTATACGAATAAAACAAATAATTGTATTGAAAATATATTACTTTTATAAAATCGCTAATATCACGAAATTTACAATAAATATCGCACAAAGTACATACATCAAAACAGAAATCTTTCTGAATTGACCTGAGCAGATCATCATAACAGTGTAAGAAATAACACCAAATGCAATTCCGTCAGTTAATGAGTATGTAAGAATCATCATAATAACTGTAATAAAGGAAGCACATACTTCGATCCAATCTTGCCAGTTCAAGTCCTTGAGATGCATGAACATCATAGCACCGACTAAAACTAAAGGTAAAGCAGTGACAGGAGTTACAGTGTTACCATTACCAATGTCAATTGGTAAGAAAACGTTGAAAACAGGAGAGATTGCAAGCATCAAAGCAAAGAGTAAACTTGTTGTAATGGCGGAGATGCCTGTTTTAGAGCCAAATTCAACACCAACAGAACTCTCTGCAAATGTTGCAATTGGAGAAGTACCAACGATACCACCAACAATTGGAGCAATACCATCAGTGAAGAAAGCTTTCTTATAGTTAACCATCTTATGTTCTTCATTGATAATTCCGATTTTTGGACCTAAGCCAACTAAAGTTGCAGTTGTGTCGAAGACATTAACAATAAGTAAGGAAATAATAACACCATATGTGCTAGGATTTGTAAAAATTGTTGTAAATCCTTTAAATCCAGAGCCAAATACCAAACTAATATCTGCAATATTATTTGCGTTTTCGCCACTTGGAATAAACATTGGCATGTTTTCAACGCCAGCTAAACCAAGAAAACCACCAAGTAAAGCAGTGACAGCTAAGGCAATAATAATTGAGAATTGCTTGATAATTTTTACTTTACAGACATTTAAAGCAATACCTAATACAATACCGAATAAGCAAAGTAAAACATAACCGTTACCATTTGAAGGGTCAAACGAATTTAACTTAACTAAAGTTGTTGGATCTTCAACAATAATTCCACCCATTTTTAAGCCAACAAAAGCGATAAAGAAGCCTAAACCAGCGCTGATTGCTAGTTTAAGACCTTTTGGTAAGGCATTTACAATCTTCATTCTTAATCCAGAAATAGACAAAATAAAGAACAAAATACCTGAAACAATGACGATTGCAAAGCACTCTTCCATTGTGAATCCTAATTGTCCGCTAACTGTAAAGGCAAGATATGCATTCATACCCATTGAGCAAGAAAGCATCAATGGTAGCCTTGCAAATAGACCCATTATGAATGTACAAATAAATGTACAAATTGCAGTTGTAGCAAATATTGCTCCAGAAGGAATTTGATTTCCATCAGCCATTGTTATATTCGATAAGATTGATGAATTAACTGGAAGAATATACATCATTGAGAAAAAGACGAGAATTCCAGCCAAAATTTCCTTTGAGAAAGTGGAACCTTTATCAGTGACACCGAAGTATCTATCGATTCCATTTCTGATTCCATATAACACGTTTTTCATATTTCATAGATTTTATCAAATATAATAACAACATTTAAGAAAATGTAAGATTTTTACAATATGTTGCTCGAAATATTTCGTCTTTTCCTATTAAATATCTAATGCCACCACTCATTAAACATCTAATTTTGGAGAATTCATCAAACCTTCTTATTAATACAATACTAAATTTTCTGTGAAAAAATAATTTTTTTAAAAATATTTTTTGAAAGTTAGATTTTTTTGTTTTTGAAGTGTTATCAATTCAAAATTAATAATGATTTTTACAACTTATTCAAACATTGAAATTGCTTTAGAATCACCTTTATTAAATTTGTTATCGGCTAATTTTATTGTTAATATTTAATAATATAGGAAGTGCGAAATATGATTCTTGATTATGAAAGATTCCAGAAAATTTTAAAGAAATATATTGCTAATGATAAATACTTTTATATTCGTCTTGTTAATAAAATTTTAGATAACCCAAATTATTATTCAAATATTTTCAATTTCCGCTGCAATGAAATTAAGCTTTGAGTATTGAAAAAGAAATCTTAACTTCATAAAATAAACATGCGACTTTTTCTATGTGTAAATCTTGCCAAGTTTTGCACTTGGGGAAAGCTAAGAAAGGAAATTTAATTATGGCATTAACAAAACAAGAAGTTAGCTCCATCGTTAAAGAATACGGTGCTAACGAAAAAGACTCCGGTAACGTCAAGGTTCAAATTGCTCTTTTAACTGCTCAAATCAAGAAGTTAACTGAACACATGAAGGCTAACAAGCACGACTACTCTTCCAAGAGAGGTCTCGACATCTTAGTTGGTAAGAGACGTGGTTTACTTGACTACCTCAAGAGCGAAAGTGTTGAAGAATACAACGCTTTAATTGCTAAATTAGGTTTACGTAAGTAAAAAATTAGGAAGGCAAATCGCCTTCCTTTTTTCGTGTCTAAATATCTTTTAAAATTAGTGGATGTTTGAAGTCTTGTTCCATATTGACATGCTTAATTCCACATTCCATATGGAAGTCTTCGACAGGTTTAAATCCAAGTTTGATGTAGTAATCTTTCAAGTAATACTGAGCAGAGAATCTAATCTTTAAAGGAACAATCTTTGAAGATAAAACATGGATTAAATATTTGAATAATAAAGTTCCGTATCCTGAGGCTCTGTACTCTTTCAAAACAGCAAATCTTCCAAAGTGATAAGTGTTTTCATCTTCCTTATAATAGCGAATTGTCCCAACAATTTTACCTTCATGATACAAGTTGTAATATTCAGAAATCTTATCTAATTCATCGATTTCATCAGCAAGAGAAATTCCTTGTTCTTCAATGAAAACTTTTCTTCTTACATACATTGAATCGATGTAGTCATTCTTAGTTACCACCTTTTTGATGAAGTTGTTATGACCATCTGAGTAACCATATTCACCGTTAAAAAGAAGTTTAAGTTGTTCTCTGTTAGTAAGCATATTTAAGAAATTGTCGTAAGATGCAGGATAATCGGTATAGAACTTATTAACTAACGCTTTAAAATCTGCTCTCTTAGAAGTTTGATCATTTGGACAATGAGATTTTAAAACAGGTAAATTGAATCTAACTACTGCTTCTTTAATCTCTGCTTCTCTTGTGTAAATAAGTGGTCTTATGAAAGTGATATTGGCTTTTTCAAGGTGCATCTTTGCTTCAAAAGTATTTACTTTACCACCGTAAACCATATTCATAAATAAGGTTTCGATGGCGTCATCACCATGATGAGCAAAGCAGACTTTGTTGAAACCTAATTTATTAGCAACAGCATTAATTGCTGCTTTTTTCATTCTGGAGCAGATTGAACAAGGTAAAAGTCCATCCTTTTTCTTATGCATGGAAAGAATCTTATAAACTTGTCTTTCATCTGAAACATAAAGTGGCATATTATTATCTTCAAACCATTTTTCTAATTTAGGAAAATCTTTATTCATCTCAAAACCTAAATCAAGCATGACAGGTTTAAATTCAAAATTCTTCATGCCAAACTTTTGATACAAATTCAAAAGGAAACAGAGAAGGATACTATCCTTTCCTCCGGAAACTCCAACAAGAATTTTATCTCCATCATTTATCAAATTGAAATCTGTATCAGCTCTTCTGACTTCAGCTAATAATTTTCTTTGTAAATCTTGTGCTTTCATAACGAAATTAATATATAAAAATCAAATTTTCATATCAACATGAAAACTTAGTAAATTGAAGATAGATTTTGTAAAATATGTAAGTTGCTTATGATTAAAGACGGTATTGTTTTAATATATAAACCTACAATGATTTCTTCAAATGACTTAGATTACAAAGTCAGAAGAGTTTTCGATACTAAAAAAGTAGGCCATTTAGGTACTTTAGATCCTTTTGCTGAAGGACTCATGGTTCTTGGTGTCAACGAAGGAACTAAAATTTTACCTTACCTTGATTCAGAAACTAAATCCTATGAAGCAACCTTAAAATTAGGTGTTGAAACTGATACTTTAGATCACACCGGAAAAGTAATTAATGAAGTTTACGTCAACGAATTCTTAACCGAGGATGATGTTAGAAATGCTTTAAACTCTTTCCTAGGTGAATACGATCAACTTCCTCCTAAATATTCTTCAAAATCAATCGCAGGTTTTAGAGCTTATGAGCTTGCCAGAATGAATATTGATTTTGAATTGAAAACTAAAAGAGTTTCTGTCTTTGAAATTAATTTAATCAAATTCGATAAATTGAACAATGAAATTACCTTCTCTGTCAAAGTCAGCAAAGGTAACTACATCCGTTCTTTAGGATTAGATATCGCTAAGAAATTAAATACAGTTGGTCATTTAACTTACTTAAAGAGAACTTCAATTGGTGAATTCATCTTAACCGATGAAACTAAAACGATTGAAACACTTCAAAGAGAAGATTTAATCTCACTTAAAAATGTTTTGCATGAAGTTCCCAAGATTGATTTAACCGAAGAAGAATTCAAGATGTACAAATACGGCAATCCAAATAAATATCCTTATTGTGGAGATAATATCATGTTCTTCTATCATGATGATCCATTATTCTTGTTAGAGTACAAACATGAGAAACAACTTTATTACGTAAAAAGAGGTTTTAATTATGAATATTATAAGGATAAGTAATGTAAATATTGATGTTAATATTCCTTTGCAAGAATCATGTTGCTGCTATGGAAGCTTCGATGGTTTCCATCTTGGTCACATGGAACTTGTCAATGAAGTACTGAATCAAAATAAGTATAAGAAAGCCTGTTTATTCTTTTCAAAGCCTTTCTCACTTCTTTTCTCCAAGTCAATTCATGCAAATAGCTTAATTATGACTATAGAAGATAAGATTGAATTTCTTGAAAAATTAGGCTTTGATTATGTCTTTATTATCGATATATCAAATGAATTAATCACTCTAGATTATGAAAAATTCATTGAGAAATACATCGTTAAATTAAACGTTAAAAAAGTAGTTGTCGGTAATGATTTCTCCTTTGGTTACAAAGGCTTAGGTAAATCTTCCACTCTACTAAATTACCCTGATAAATTTGAAACCGTAGTCAAAGATATCTTAGTTATCGATGATTTAAAGATTTCTTCAACAAATATCCGTAACGCTTTACTTAACGGAGATATAGACTTAGCAAATAAGATGCTAGGTAGATATTACTCCATCAAAGGAAAAGTCATCCACGGGCTTGCAAATGGATTTAAATTAGGTTTTCCTACTGCAAACTTAACCCTTTTATCACCTTACATCGTTCCAAAAAATGGAGTTTACTCAACCTTATTTGAAATTGATGATAAAAAGTATCTTTCAATGACAAATATTGGAACTCACCCAACAATCTCTGAACTTAAAGAAAAAGCTATTGAAACAAATATCTTCAACTACAATCATGAAATCTACGATAAAGAAGTTAGATTAGACTTCTTAGATAATGTAAGAGATGAGAGAAAGTTTGATTCAATAGAAGACTTAAAATCAAATTTAAAGCAATTAAAAGAAACAATTTCTGCTAAATATGAAAAATTGGTATAAGCAACTAACTGCTTATACCAATTATTTTTTCATTAGTTAATTTTTAGTAATCAAACAATAACATAACAGTTGTTATTTACCTTGCATGATGACGTAGCTGGTAGGATTAACTGTGAATATTCTACCAGATAATGTTGTACCAACACCATCACCACCGATGACCTTAACAGTTGATTCAGCACCGTAAGGAACGTTAATTGTCTTAGCATTTTGAGTTGGGTTGATGTAGTAGTAAAGTGTTGAACCATCAGTTGCTTTAATCATCATGTTGATGACGTTATAATCTGCTGTATTACCATACCAATCACTTGGATTTGTGTAGACAGATTCTAAGTCAGCCCAAGTATCAACAGGTGCAATTAATTCTCTTGCTGCTAAGGCTTGTTTAAATGTTGTAACCATATCAGCATTTGTCTTAACTAAATCCCATTGGATACCGTTGACTTTATCACCGGTATTGTAGGAGTTATGAGAGAAGTAATGGGTTTCGCCATTAATTTCTGCTTCATAAAGAGATTTTCTAACAACTTGGTCTTCCAAGTATGCAGGATCTGTAACTTCCTTACTACGACCGAATTCTTGACCGAATTGCCAGAAGGAAACACCGATACCCATGGAGTTGATAAGGTTACCTAATGCGGATAAATCGTAAGCAATATTCTTATCTTGAATAGTTGCATAGAGTTTATCGAATGCGGTTAAGTTATCGTGACACTCTGTATAGTTAACAGAAGCACCAGTGAATAAGTTGGAGTATAAGTAGGAATCAAATCCAGCGTTGTTAGAGTTGTAGTACTCACTGTAAGCATATGGATTTGTACCTAATAAACCATAATAAACTTTATTTCTTTCGGTTGATTGTTCGGTGTATTGAGAGTTGTATGCTCTTTGCATGAAACCCCATTGATCGATATTACCTGTACCACCGTTTAAGGAATCACGGTAATTATCGTTGAAGGCACCGACGAATTGACCTTCTTCAACCTTACCAGTACCGGAGTATTTTTCACTACCAAAGTATTGAAGGTTCTTTTGGCTTGCCATCATCTCATCTGGGCCTTGGTCACCGGTTGATTGATACATTTGCCAACCTTCACCATACATCAATGCATTTTCGTTGATATCTCTGACTGCGCCAGCACAATCCATCATGGTTCTTGCATCCAAGATACCCATCAAATCGAAACGGAAACCGGAAAGCTTGTAGTTTTCAGCCCACATAGATGTTGAGTCAACCATGAATTTTCTAAACATCTTACGGGTTGAAATCATAGAAGCACCAGCACCGGAAACGTCTTGAGTTCTGAAGTAGTAATCAGGAACTAATTGGTTGAATGATGTAGCGTTCTTGCTAGGCATGTGGTTATAAACAACGTCCATAACAACACCTAAATCAGCACTATCAAGAGCTAAAACAACACTACGTAACTCTCTGATTCTTGCGTATGGATCACTTGGATCAGAGGAGTAGGAACCTTCTGGGGAGTTGTAAGATTCTGGATCGTAACCCCAGTTGAAGATACCTTTACTAGGTTTGTTGATTGTTTCTTTATCATTGAGTTTGGTTTCATCGACTGAAGCGAAATCATAAATAGGTAAGAGTTGAACGTGAGTTAAACCAGCATCAGCTAATTCCTTGAGATAGTCATAACCGATTTTAACCGATGAATCATCAGCTAAAGTTAAACCTGTTTCAGTCAATGCCATGTATTTACCGACATTTTCTTCACGACCAGTCCAAGATTCATCACTGGAGAAGTCACGGATATGTAACTCAGTAACAGAAGCCTTATTTTGCTTAACTTCACTAGGAGTAACATCATCCCAGGAACCGAACTCAGCAGTGATTTCTTCGTTGTTATAGGAAGGATCAACCTTTTCAGAATTCCAGTCGATAACAACTGATTCTGCAGCGTTAGTTGTAACTGATTCTGCATAAGGGTCGTTTGCGTGAACAGTGAATTTACCAAAGTTAGTAACTTCGTAGTGGTATTGGGTGCCACCTAAATTACCTTTAGCAACATATTCGTAGACACCTTTACCAATTGATTCCATTGCTTGATACTTAAATGAGCTGGATCCTTCAGTCTTGTAGACAACTCTAGTCTTACTTGAGAATGGAGTCCAAACTCTAAAGACTGTTTCTTCTTCACCTGTTTCTTCATTTGTTCTAATGAAGGAACCAAGTTTAAGATCAGCATCTGGGGTGTAGTTTTCTTCAAACATATCAGATGAATAGTATGTTTGCATATCGATGTCGTAGACAGATTCACTGCCTTTTTCTTTAACATGAAGTTCATACTTCCATGTTGCATCGATAACATCTCTGTCGATAATATCAACTCTGTACTTCTTGTAAGCTAATCTTCTGATGTTACCTGAAAGTCTAACTGGTTGAGCAGAAGTCATCTTAGTACCGTTGACTGTTCTGTATTTAACGATGGAAATATCGCTGGAAGTGAAATCAAGTTCATTCTTTGTTTCAAAATCTAAGCATGGATAACCAAAACCGTTGATGTTGAAATATGTTCTTGTGACAGAATAACTTGGAATAGCGTTGATATCGTAGAAGAATCCACCACCAACTTTTTGACCTTTGTCGATGAAGAAAATTTCCTTGGTGGATGAATTTGCAAGTTGTTCAAAATCGATGATTAACTCACCGGTTTGACCAGTACCATCGACAGTTGTGATAATTAAACCACCAGTGAATTGTGCTTCGGTCAATTCGATAGTTCTCTTTTCACCATTTGGTAAACCCCATTGGGAGTAAACTTCAACTTGTTGACCAACTTTCAAAGTTGCACATTGCCATTCGAAATCACCAGTTTGAGGGAATGTTACAGTTTCTGTTGAGAAAATTGTCATACCAGCACCTGGGTTGACATCATCGGATGACCAGAACCAAATATTGGTGTAACTTGTATTCTTATCTGGTCTTGCGTAGTAAATCTTAAATAAGACTTCTCCTTGTTCGTCTTCAGATTTGTTAATTTCAACTTCGTTAGCACAAACTGTACCTCCGCAAGAAGAATCAGAGCTTGTTCCGCAGGAAGCAAGTGGTAAGCAAAGACCACCTAAAATAAGTAAAGATAATAATTTATTCTTTTTCATCGATTATTTCTCCTCAAATTGTAAAGCTTCTTGTACTTCGTAAATTGAGTAGTACAAATCACCGATTTCGTAGACAATTTCAACATCTGAATTCCAGCTGTAGCTAGTCTTATCAACGTAGATGATTGTACCAACATCAGAACCATCAGTATGAACTTTTGGCCAGTCAACTTTGATATCACTTGTCTTGTAAACACCATCAGTGGTACGGACAAGCATACCACCAGTTAAATATTCTGATGTGAGTGTAACTTTCTCATCTGGTTTGAGATTCCAGTTGTAGCTACCAGCGTATTCAGTTGTGAAATCGATTGTAAATGTTGCAAAGATTCTATCTTTCTCATTCAATGATAAATTGACAAACTTCCAGTCAGGTTGAATTGTTGCAACATTCTTAGTACCATCAAATGACCAGAAGTAAACTGTATCCATTTTATCGTAAGCTTGATCTTCTCTGTAGTAGTAGAATGTGAAACTATCCAATTCTGGTATTGTAGGTTTCTTTTCAAGGACAGGAAGACTGTCTTCTGAATAGTAAGAATTGATTGTTCCATTATCATTAACAACGTAAATTGGAGCAATCTCACCAACTAAAGATTTACCGGTGAATGGTAAATCTGCAGTTTGAGAAGAACCATCAGCGTTTCTAAGTAATAAACCTGTTAATGATGTGAAGAAATCAGTTGTTAATTCCAAGCTGACACCTTCATCGGATTTATCCCATTGAGTATGGACATTTTCAAGGGTTGTACCTAGAACTAAACTACCTTTGTAGAATGAAATATCTTTAACAACAATCTCTTCATTGACATTGATGACATTATCTAAAAGGTAACTACCGTCTGCATTCCATGCCCAGATATCAGTGCATTTATTTGAGTTAACACTTGTTTGAATGTAGAAATCAATTTGTTTGATTTCAACAGGGTCTGTAGAGGAAGAAGTTGATGAAGAAGTATCAACATTGCTGCTTGAACTTGATGTTGAATCTGCTACTGTAGAAGAATCATCACCAACACAGCTTGTTAAAAGTAATAATGGAGATACCAATAATGCTAATAACTTTTTGCTTTTCATAATTTCCTTTCTTTCTGAAAATCCTTCAGATAGATACGGGTTTTCCGTATCTATCTAAAAGGGTTAATTTATTATTTGAGATTTTCGACTGTTTCAGTAACAGCTTCGATGGAGTAATCGACGAGAACATTACGCTTAGCGCCTTCACTCTCACCTTTACCACTACCAGCTTTTACTGTAACAAAGATATTCATTACGCCATTTTCATCAACACAACGTAACATTGTATCTTTATCAAAAGTTATATCCTTTGTACGTGTATCATTACCTACATCAAGGAAAAGCATCTTAGTTAAATCATCTACTGTAAATTTATAAGCAGTTTGATAATAACTAGGATCACTTGAATTTGTCCAAGTTGTTGATGTCATCATTTCTTTTGTTAAATCAAATGAATAACCAGTATATCTAACATCATCAATATAAGTTTCAATTAATGTTTGATTAACGCCATGATCTGAGCCTGAAATGCCAAAAATCCACGCAGAAGTCATCCAACCTGTTCTGTCAGTATCTGTACCATTATACTTTTCAGTTTCCCAATGGTAATAAATATTTACTGTCTTAACTTCAGTTTCTGCAACTTTGGAGCTCTCATCGATATAGGTATCATATAAATCTTTGAAAGTGTATGATGTCTTATATTTTGCACCTAAAGCATTAGGATTAATGTAAATTGAGCGATTACCATAGAAGTAGGCAGCAGGACTTGCAGTATCAGTAAGATTAATATTGAAGTTCAAATCTGAAGTTTGTGATGAACCATCATCTTTTCTAAGAATTAAACCAGAGTTAAGATCCTTCATTTCAAGTTTAGAGGATGCAGCAGTTGTAGCATTCCAGTCTGAGTAAGCTTTGTATTCTAATGAAGTATCGATTGTGAATTTAAGAACTTCATAACCACCTTCTTGAACTTCGTTACCTTCAGCATTTAATCTAACAACTTCTCTGAAAGAGTAGCTTTCAGGAGCTTCTTGAGTTTCTGCAAGACCAGTAATTAATCTATTAACGTTATCTTGACCCCAGATCCAGATACTTGTTAAATCTTCATACATCTTAGGATCTGTTTCATAGTAGTAGAAACTGATTCTTTCAACTTTCTTAACAATTTGAATTGTTACAGAAATTGAGACACCGCTAACTTCATCCTTAACAATTAAAGTGTATGTACCTGCTGTTCTAGCAGTCCAAGCTTCTTGTTGTTTAGAATCTTGTAATGAAAGTGTTAAATTACCTTGATATTCTGCATCACCTTCTTTGGAAACTGTGAATTTTTCTAATAATTCAGTATCAGTCAAAGTTTCACCTTCAGTCCAAGAAGTTGAGAGATCTTCAGCTTGTGTGATTGTAACTCTACCCTCAACTTTAACTGTGATTTCTTTGTAAACAGTTTCATCTTTAGGGTGAGTTACTTTAATTGTTGTTTCACCAGCACCAACTGCAGTGAGAACACCTGTTTCTTCATTATAGTTAACGATGCTTGTATCGGTGATTGTGACTACTGCCTTATCAGCAATTGCTTCGCCATTAGTCTTAATTGTGACTAATTCAGTTAAGCTTGCAGTATCACCATTAACCATTTCAATGGTTTCGGTAGAAACTTCAATTTCACTTAAATCAGTAACTGTGAAAACGATACGTGCAGAAACTTCATAACCAGTAACGGTTACTGTAACTTTGGTTGAACCAGATTTAAGTGTTGTGACTTTACCAGCTGTATCAACAGTGATAACTGATTCATCTTCAACACTATATGTGTAAGCATCAGTTTCTTCACCATTAATTGTTGCCTTAACACCAAATGTGTAAGATGTACCATAAACGATGGAAACTGGATCAGTGACTTCTGCACCGTCAGCATCAACGAAAGCAACTTTGACATCATCGGTGACATTAATTGTAACTGTACCTGAAGCAGTAGCGGTTTCTTCACCAACTTTGTAATCAATTTTAACTGTAACTGTGTAACTACCAGCAGCATTTGCGGTGTAAGTGAATGAATTTTCTTCACCTTTTGCAACAGTTAAACCATCATCACTTGAAGAAACTGCAGTTGTAACACCAGTTGCTTGTTCAGGAAGATTATGGATTTCGTAATTAACAGTACCGGTTGCATTTGTTTTAACATCAAGAGCGGTACCACCATTAACAACGACAGTTGCACCGGAAGCAATTGTAATGGTAACGGATTTTTCATCGATGACTTTTTCACCATCTTTTAAGATGATCGTAATTGTTTCAACACCTTCTCCACCTGTGTGAGTGTAAGTGAATACGCCATCTTCGCCTTGACTGATTGTACCTAAAGTAGGTTTAGATGCTTCAAGAGTTAAACCTTCTCTACTATTTCCAACAGTAGGAGTAATTGTAACTGTACCATTTGGAAGGATAAAATCTGTGCTTGCAGAAACAGATAATGTTGCTTGAGCAACAACATTGATTGTGATAACTAAATCCTTTTCATTAGTTTCTGCACCAACTGCGTGAGCAGTAATTGTTGCACTACCAACACCTTTGACGGTGACTTTATCACCGGCAATTTCGATGACTTTGGAATCGGATGAAGTGTAAGTAACTTCAACTTCTTTCAAATCGACTTTAGCATTAGCTTTTAAGGTATAAGTGTTTGTATCATCAGAATAGAGGGTTGTATCACTCTTTAATTCTGAGCTTTCATCCCATTCAATACTGACGATTTGAGTTTCTTCCCAGGAACCTGAACTATCTGGACTATAAGATGAAGTTGAGGAAGAGGAAGAGCTGGATGAAGTGCTTGATGATGTTGTGGAATCAGAACTTGTGACCGATGAGTCGCCGTTAACACATCCGGAAAGTGAAGTTAGACCCAAAGAAGCACATAGAACTGTAACTAAAAATTTAGATTTTTTCATAGTTTCTCCTTTTTGAAATTCTAAAACTAAGTATTATTATATAAATGAAAAAAGCGTTTTCAAGGGTTTTAGGCAATTTGACAAAGGTTGAACATAAATTGAATTTTTGTATATTTATAAATGCTGACAAACATTAAAAATGACAAGAAATTCTAAAAAATAGTAGTTTTTTACCAACTTTGAGATTTTAAACTCTATAATGAAATTAATATTAGAGGAGGATCAGGTATGATCAAAAAATTCTACGATTTGAAATGGTACATCAAAGTCATTCTCTTACTCATTCCTATTGTTAACTGGGTAATTGAATTAGTTCTTAGATGGGAAGCTGTTATCAGAAAAGGTGGATTCATCAACATCCTTGTTGCATTAATCTACACATTTATCGGTTGGGCTTACGTCCTTGAAATTCTCGATATTATTTGGATTGCTCTATTCAACCATCTCTTCCTTTGCGACAGCAAATAAAAACCGAATAATTGATAACTTACCCCGGAGTCTCCCGGGGTATTTTGATTGAAAAATTTTTTTGCAAAAAACGTCAACTCCTAGAAGAAATTGACGTTGTAATTCTAAAATTAAACTTTAGGGAGCCAAGGTAGCAAGAGCTTGCGTTTAAGAATACCTTTGTTTATTGTTTCATACATTTCGATTGGGAAAGGTAAAAGATCTTCATAAACATAGACTGGTCCGTCTTCAACACTGAATTTAATTGGTTGCTTTGCAATGAATTTTTTGAATTCAGCATCTGATTCAAAACTATCTGCCAAGTATATAAAAGTAATATCAGAACGACGGTTATAAATCTTGTAAAGTTTGTGTTTCTTATTTAAGTCCACGTTGAAATTTTTACTCTCTGGCTTATATAAGACTTTATCGATTTCAGCTTCATAATTGCCTCCATCGTAGGAAGCTAACAACAACTTGCCGTCTTTTGAAATAAACGCTCCTTTGAATGAGATACTCTTAAGCTTATTATAAAGATTCATATCAACAAGTTTGATGTAGTATTTTGGATAATTAACCAGATCGAATAATAACATATCATCAAAATATAGTTCGACAGGCATAAATCTATCATATTGAATAACAACGTAATCATTTTCAAAACTTATGAATGAATATGATTGCTGCTGATTTATCTGAGCATATGTCTCGTAGTTAGAAAGATCTATAATTAACTTGTTGTCGTAGATTGTTCTGTCAGGAATATTTTGATAAATATCCCTCCAAAGAACATCAAAATTTCTCTTTAAGGCATCTAGGGTTAAAGGATCGGAATACGTTGTACCTAAATTTCTCATTCTTTCCTTAATGTGATTCATAGATTTTAAAAGGATGAACCTTTGGAATCTATTAAGTGAATCCTCATAACATCGGCGGGAGAAAAATAAATCTGAAGATAAAATCTCACCTTGTAAAGATTTGTCTAAATAATCTAAACTTCTTGGATTCGATTTTTCATCTATAGAAATAATATCAATAATTTCTGCGATAAAAGGCTCAGCTAAATGATCTTTAATGCGGAACTTTTCTTTACTGCTAAATAAGAATGGTTCAGTAGTTGAGTCAATAAAGAGAGCGGCTGCTCTTAAATTGCGTTCAGCAAGTGTAATTTTTGCGAAAGCATTTCTGCAAAATAAATCCTGATAGTTAGCATCAAAATATGTAGGTTTAAACATTCTTGCAGCGTTATAAAGGTAATTCTCATCGTATTTTTCTTTGGAGAGATATTCAATATATGCAGTTTGAGGGCGAATAGAATACTGATCATGCATATGAATTAAATTTTTGTTACACAAATTAAAATATTCTGCTTTTAAAAATGCGTTTATAAAACTAGAGTTTTCTGAAAAATGTTCATCATTAACAAAGTTGTAAACAAAATTACTGATAAAATCAACATCGGATTGTTTTGCTACATCAAGATTTTCAATGATGGCTCGACAACAGAGTAATTGTAAATATGGATAGTTATAAACATCATTTGTATTGGAATTGAAGTAGTAGTCTTTATAATCAATTACGCAATTTGAAACAAAATCGATATCATAAATTTCATCGTAAACTTTGTAAAAGTAAGCAAGATAACGAATCATCTCATAGGAAAAATGGAATTGATCTTTAAAGTAGAAATCTCTTTTCCATCTCTTCAATTCATCATCTGATGCAAAAATATTATGCTCAAATAAATCATTTAAAAATAAATAATAAGGGTATTGCAATTGATTAGGTTCACCATCTTCTGTATTGTAGATCGCTTGATAGACATTGTTGACGATTGAAGTAATTTCTTCCAATCGCAAAGTAATTTTTGAACTGTAATTGATAAAATAGATTTTACTATCTCCGTATTCATAATCCAGAATGGTAGAGAAAAGAGGATTATGTTCCCTATCAGCACAACATAAAAAATTGATAATGTCTGTTTCACTAGGAGTTAAGCAGATAATATCACTCTCATTTGCTCCGTTTAAAGATTCAGAAGAAAATTCTGCGTGAAAGAAGCAATCTTTCAATTCCTTATCATATTTAAACTGCAAAATATCATATGGAACATCCATGAACTTTATAAAGTTATTTTTATCATCGAAAATTGCACAATAAACAAACTGTTCTGTGTCACCCTTAATTGGAATACATTTTGTATTCTCATAGATACCGTTGTAACTTTGCTTTAAAACAAAAGTTCTTAAATACCAATTAAAATACATCGTTATCTCCCTACATCAAATCTATTTCTATTGCAAGAGCTCTATAACTGGATAAATCATTCTTTGAGTAATATTGTTGCATGTCATCGGGCGAAGCCTTCTCACCTAACTTGTAGCCTAAAACAGTTTTGTCAGGATATGCATCGTACAACTTAGCAAAATTTTTAAAAGTCTTTACCGCATGAACTCTAACGTTGAGCTTTTCACCACTATCTCTGTTTGTAAATGTGATGATATCGTATTCTTTAAAATCTTTATATTTAGGAGTTAAAAGTCTCATTTCTACTGACTTTGTACCAGATTTGATTGCTTCAAAAGGTTCAGGGCACAAATCCAATTCATGAGTGACAACATTTTTCTCCTTGATGTACTCTTGGATGTAAGTTAAATCCTCTGGAGTGAATAAACTCATAGGAATCAAGAAACAACTTTTTTCATCTTCACCAAGATTGATAATTGTTTTATTGATTAGAATATAACGTAATTTCAACTCTTTATTTTCGTTGTTCTTCTTAGCTGTGTAGTGAAGAATCAAATCATCTTCAGTTTCTTCAATTGTAAAGTTAATTTCTTTTCCAAGAACTGAATTTCTATGGATGAATAAAGGTGAGATAAATGCGTAAGCAATAACTAAGACACCGGCAACAAGCATGATAATTAACATTGTTAAATAATCATCGAATTGACCAAGTACACCTTCATAAATAAAATAAATCAATGAAACAAGTGTCATTGCAGCACCAAAAAGAAAGATTTTTAATAGTGTTTGAAAGTTATCTCTAACACGATCAAAATAAAATCCTTTGTAGTTTTGGTTGAAATTAATATTTATAGTTTTTAAATCCATAAGCCACCCTCTGATAAGTTAATTATAGCAATAAAAGTGCCACTAATTTGCTAAGTAGATAACTAAAATTTAATGCAATTTTTTATAAAATTCCATGAAAAAAAGCAGCTGGCGGGAATCGAACCCGTGTAGTTAGCTTGGAAGGCTAAAGTTCTACCATTGAACTACAGCTGCTTATAAATGGCGGGTCCAGCGAGAATCGAACTCGCGGTCTTCTCCGTGACAGGGAGACGTGATAACCGCTACACTATGAACCCTTAAAAACGCTTTAATATTATAAATAATGGGTAATTTATAGGCAAGTAAGATAATAGTTAAATTGTTACATTTATCGTCTAGTTGTTATAATATAGCCATGAAATATTGTGCTGTTTGTGGAAACGAAATTAAATCAACAAAAAAGAGACGTTGTCCTTATTGCAACGCTGATTTAGCCAATCCAAAAAACGTTGTTGAAAGAGATATTAATATCCCAATTTCCAGAATTACTGAAGAAAACGAAGATAAAAAAGAAAACACTGATGACTACGAATTTGAAGCAACTGAAGAAGATTACTTCAATATGCAGTTAAAGACCCACAAAAAGTGGATTGCTTTCTTATTGCAACTTTTTCTTGGACCTTTTGGTGCCAGCTTTTTCTACATTGGTAGATGGTTAAGAGGTATTATCTGGTTAGTTTTAAATGTTTTACTTGGATTAACCTATTTTGCTTTCCAATATACTGCATTTTATATCATAATTGCTGTCAATGTTATCATGGCAATATGCGTTTTGTTTGTTAAACAAACTGACGCTAACGGTTTGGAGTTAGAATGATGAAAAAGTTCACATTGTTCAGATACATCAATAAAGAAAATTGTCCTAAATTCAAAAAAGGTGACACATATCACTATGTTATTCATAGATTGAGCCATTACACCAAGATCAAATCAAACTTTATCAGACGCTGTTTAAAGATTGATTCTTCATTTGGTTTAATTAGAGCTTATATTGTCATCAAAGCCTTTGAAAATAAAAAGACAATTGAAACTAATTTGAATAAATCTTATGAAGAATGTCATAAGGATTTACCTTATATACAAATTAATGAAGAAAGAATTTATGTTCCATTCTTCAACAGAAAAATCAATGCGTTATACGACAAAAGCTATAAGGATTTAGCCAAGGAAGAAAATAGATATCTTGAGAAAGACTTCATCAAAGTTGCTCTTCCAATGTTCACAGAATATAACTTTGAAATCTTTAATTCCAACTTTATAAAATTAACTAAAATTGCTGAAGAAAATAACCTTGTTGCTTACTATTCAGACGAATTTAAGACTGTTTATTTAATTACTAATGAAGGTGCTTTGGATAATTCAATTCCTCTTCTTGGGGTTGAAAATAAGAAGTTTGATGAATTTAAAGATTCAGTCCTTGATCTTTTAAATTCCTACTTCAATTACGATAGAAATGCCTTTATTGAAAAACTCCACAAATATAATTTCATCACTGAAAAACAATATCAAAAGATTATGAAAGTTTCTTCTAAGCGAGAGAAGAAACTTGTTAAAAGACTAAAAAAATAACAAAGTCAAATTACTAATTAACAATAAAAAAGGTTGGTCTAAGCCAACCTTTTTATCTTTGCAATAATTTTAAATATTAAATTTTAATTACTTGTTGTAGGATAAACCTTCACCGACAATAACCAAATCTGCACCAACTGGGTTAGGGTAATTTGGATCACCCTCTTCAGCGGTAAAACCGGTTTGGTTGAAACCAGTTGAGAATGTTAAGGTTCTGTTTGTCATAGTTTCAGGATTGAAACCTTCAACTGGATTGTAGTTTCTATCAAAGTCAGTTAAACGGACTTCAATGGTCTTAACAGAGCTGCCGATAAGAATTTGGTTGATATCTTTAACTCTGAATGGTAAGACGAATGTTTCATCTAAGTTCTTACACATACCGAATGCCATTGCGTAGATAGATAATCTGTTAGGTGTTTGGTTACCGATATCAACAGAATCTTCTCTGTTGTACTTATCAGCACCTTCACCGAAAACCTTAACATCTTGGAATGTAACAGTCTTTAAGCTGTCGCATTCTGCGAATGCTAATTGGTTAATTTCTTTGACGGAATAAGGGATGTAAACTTCAGTTAAACCAGTACGTCTGAATGATCTGGTACCGATTTTTTCAACTGTGGAAGGAAGTGCAACACTCTTCAATGAAGTAACTTCTTCGAATGCTCTATCTGGAATTGAAGTAACACCTTCAGAAATAACAACAGAAGATAACTTAATTGTAGAAGAACCGAATAAAGTTGCTTTAGTTTGAGTGATAGGACCTTCAAGAGTTTCAACATTTGTTGAACCTAACAAAGCACCGTTAGAAACAACCATGTCACCTGCTAATTTAACAGTCTTCAATGATGAAATTTGTGCTAACGCATTCTTACCTAAGTAAGTACCATTTGCTGTTAAATCGATTGATGTGATTGCTGTACCTTCAAATGAAGATGCGCCAAGTGCATACGCTTCATTAAGTTTAAGGCTTGCTGCAACATCATCTGTAACTGTAGAATCGTCTTTGAAAAGATTATCTGCATAACCTTTAATAGACTTATCATACAATGAACTGATTGCTGGAGTGCCTTTCTTTTCAGTAACAGCACCGCCAAGGATAACGTAGCTATTTTCTGCTGTACCATTAACAATATTTTGGTATACGGTTGAATTGAAGAATGAACCTTCTTCCTCACGATCAGAATTGATATAAGCTAATCTGGTTGTCTCAGAGTAGGCGGTAGGAGAAAATGATTGCAACCCACTCAAATTGTTGAGAGCGTCAGTATCAACAAAGACAACATTATCAGCAAGTGTCAAATTTTTGATGGAAGGAATATCAATTAAACATTCCTCAATGATAGTTTCACCGTTTAAAGCAACATTAGTAACTTTAATTTCTTCTTCATTTTGGTCGAGCATATCAACTAAAGGAACTGTACCAGAATAGTTAACGGTGGTTAAGTTATCTGTTGAACCGGACAAGACCTCAGGGCTATCACTTGTGTAAGAAATAACTCTGGAAGTATCGCCTTCAACATCAAACTCTTTATAACTCTGTAAAGTTGTAATGTTAGCAAATGCCTCTTCACCAATGGTTGTAACTGTGTTTGGAATTGTGACATCAACCAATGATGTACCAGCGAAAGCTGCTTCACCGATTGATGTGACTGTGCTAGGAATTGTGACTCCTGTAACACCAACTTGATCTTCAAAGATGTTATCTGGAACGGATAAAACACCTTCAGGGATATTAACTGTGCCAGTAATTTCATCACCTGCGATGCCATAGAGTCCATTGTTATTAACAATCTCGAGTCCATTAACTTCTTTGACGTAGGTGTTAAGTAAGTAATCTGTACCATCGAATGCACCTGGAGAAACAATTGTGTTTTCTGGGAGATTCATGCTAGATAAAGATGTCATGTTGCTCATAGCACTGTCGGTAATTGTTTCGATAGTTTCAGGTAAAACAACCTTTGTGATGTTAGATTTACCTTTGAAAGTACTCTTAGCAATACCAACAATCTTCAAACCACGGATTTCAGATGGAACAGTAACTTCAGTTGCAGTACCCTTGTATGCGGTGATTGTGATTAAATCATCGTAGGAACCAAGTTCTGCGTTATCTAAGCTGGCTCTGACACCATCTTCACCAGAATTCTGAGAGATAGACCAATCTTTCAAGAACTCTTGGTATTCCAAAACACCTTCATCAGTTTCAACGCTTGATGAAGTGTCACCGCCATTACATGAAGCAAGTGGACAAACTCCAAGTGTTGATGCTAACAAGAGAAGAGAAAGTTTCTTTTTCATAATTTATCTCCTTTCCTATTATGCAATTCTAATTTCAGTGTCTAATGTATAAATACCAAATCCACCGGATAAATCTGCGGAGATGTAGTAATCATCAGCTTTATCTAAACCTGTGATTTCAATATCGGAAACCATGTCACCCATCTTAACGGTTGCGAATGTATGAACATCGTAGTTTCTGATACCAAGAATTTCGTGTTGGATATTCATATCTTGGTTGTGTGGAACTTTAACAGGTTCATTAACAGAGGTAACTCTTCTAATTTCGACTGTATCATCGTTATGATGTTCGGCAACAAAATCTTTATCAGGTAATCTAGTTGTAACACTGTCTTGTTTGAAGGTTGCATCTTTTGCAGCAGCATCGTCTAAGACGTGTTCTTGGATGGATTTGACCTTGCTTTGACCGTAGTTTTCAACTAAAGGTTTAATGACGAATCTGTATTTGTTCTTAAGTAAGCGAGGGCCTTCAATGTTATTCAATCTGGAGATGAGTTCATCTTTAAGTTTGAATTTAACACCACCTAAGCAGATGTAGAAGTTAGCAACTTTCTTAAGTTTGAAGTCTTTGGTCTTAACTTCATCGCAGAGACGGAAGTCGTTGATGTACATATCGTGATACTTGTTGTATAAATCGAATGTTTCATCAGCGTTGTCGGATGCTTGCTTATGCCAACGTGTGTTGTTACCTAAATAGAGACCTCTGACATATGTTGATAAAGCAGAGAGTGCTAAGTGGTAGCATGAAACTGTTTCTTTGAATAAGGAAACAAGTCTCTTGTTATCGATTGTTTCATTACCGTTAGCAAAGATTTCACTATTTTCAGGTAATGCAACATTCTTGTACTCATCTCTATTCTTGTAGTCAGCAAGTTTTTGCTTGAAGTAGTCGACAACAAAGTCTTCTGTATATAAACGGGAAGTGCGGAAAAGTTTATCCAAAGCGACGACCAATTTTTGTTTTTCAACATCTAAGGAGACGCCTTGAGCTTTATTTGCGACTTCACCTGCATCGGAGATGAATAAGTCGACAATCTTATTCTGTTGAACGACAGTCTTTGCTAAATCTTCAGAGGAGAGAGTTGCAAATGAAGTGTTATTTGCTTTAACTTCCTTTAAAGTTGCTGTGAGAGCATTTTGAATTAAAGAAGAAATTCTCTTGGAGATAGAAAGTAGTTCGTTCTTGTTGCTGATGTATAAATCTTCGGAGAAATCTTTAGATTTTTGCAATGCAACAACTTCTTCTAAGACCTTTTCTCTCTTGGAGAGTAAGTCTGATAATGTTTCTTGAGTTTGGACATCCTTTGCTTTTTCTTCCAATGAAGCTTTAACTGCATTGTGGATATCGGCATCAGCACCAAATTCTTCACTTGTTAAGTAGAACTTAGAAATTTCTTTCTCAGCTTTACCTCTTTCAAGTGCATATGCTTTTTCAGCGCCGACTAAATTGTAGTCTTTTGTATCGATTTCTTTAATCTTTTCAAAGTTACCAATTAAGCTTGTTTCATGAGTAACAGGCTTGCAGTTCAACTTAGGATCGAGAATCAAATCTGCATATTTTAAGCCGAAGGAGAAGTCAGAACCAACTTCTGGTTTTTCATCGGAGTTGACTGTGATGTAGGTGTCGTTTGCTGGGTTGTGGAGAATAACTAAGTGCTTGTTATCTTCTAAATCTTCAACTGCGACAACTTTAAGGGTGAAACCTTTACCAGGGACGATTGCGGAATGAGGAATTTCAACCTTGTAATCATCACCATCTGGAATATCCTTCCATGCATCGAATCTTGTGTAAGTCTTACCAAAGATTGTGTAGGTATTACCTTTGAAGGAGATTGTTTGATATGTGGTCTTTGGAATAAATGGCATGACTGTCATTTCAGTTTCATTGTCGAATAAGTGAATCTTATAATCGGCAAGGACAACTTTGATATGTTGACCACTTACATAGCTGTTATCTGGGCTAACTTTAACGATGACTGAGCTCTTACCGACTTTATCATCTTTAACAAGTTGATGTGCTAAATCGCAGTAGAGTAATGTTTCATTACCTAAAGCTTCAATTTCGGAAATAACGAGTTCAACACCGTTAGAATCTGACATATCGGTGATTAATAAACCATCAGGTCTAACACCTAATGTCAAATGGGTTTGACCATCCAAATATGAAGGGTTGCACTTGTAGAAGTTGTACATACCCATGACTGTTTGTTGCTTATCATCGAATGTGATAGAAACTTTATCATGTTCTCTTAAAAGCGTGACATCGAAGAAGTTCATTTGAGGTGTACCGATAAAGCCAGCAACGAACTTGTTGATTGGGTGATTATAAAGGTTTGTAGGTGTGTCGATTTGTTGGACAAAACCTAGTTTCATAACAACAATTCTGGTACCCATTGTCATAGCTTCGACTTGGTCGTGGGTAACGTAGATGAATGTTGTTTGTAAACGTTTATGCAATTTGGAGATCTCAGTTCTCATCTGAGCTCTGAGCTTAGCATCAAGGTTTGATAATGGTTCGTCTAATAAGAAGACTTTAGGTTGTCTGACGATTGCTCTACCTAAAGAGACTCTTTGACGTTGACCACCAGACATTGCTTTAGGTTTTCTTTGTAAGAAGTCTTCAATGTCAAGAATTCTTGCTGCTTCAAGAACTCTGCGGTTGATTTCTTCCTTTGGCATATGTCTGTTACGTAATGAGAATGCCATGTTCTCATAAACAGTCATGTGTGGATATAGTGCGTAGTTTTGGAAAACCATTGCGATATCTCTATCCTTTGGTTGTACATCGTTGACTAATTGGTCTTGGATGAATAAGTCACCAGCGGTGATATCTTCCAAACCTGCAATCATTCTAAGTGTGGTTGATTTACCACAACCTGAAGGACCAACGAAGACGATAAATTCTTTATCTTTGATATCGATGTTGAAGTCGCTAACAGCTTTAACACCACCATCGTAGACCTTGTAGATGTGATTCAATCTTACATCAGCCATATTCTTTTTCCTCCTACTCTGTTAAGAATATAATTGAATATTTTGGTAAATTTACGTTAGTGTTTTCTTCGGTGAGAGCTTTACCATCCAATGTCAGATAATTGGATATCTTCATTTCACCGAGAGAGTATGTTCTATCAGTTGTATTAGCATTAATTACAACTGTCAAATCACCTTTATTGAATGTAATCACTCCATCATCTTGAGTTAAATTAGTGACGAAGTTTTCACTCAACTGAGGTAATTCTTTCTTTAATTTAAGTAATCTCTTGATGTAGTTATGTAAGGAATTCTCATCTTTCTGCTGAGCTTCTAAATCACCGTATTGCTCTAAGGTGATTGCCGAAGTATCAAATCTGGATAAGTCTCCCCCTACATTAGGGATATCTGGACGAAGTTTTTCATCGTGCCAGAGGAATGGTTGTCTAGCAATTGTATCTTGGTAATCGCCACCTTGTAAGGTACCAGTCATTCCAATTTCATCTCCGTAATAGAGGAAGAAATTTCCTTGGGATAAATTCTGCAAAGCGTATGAGAATTTTGCTCCATCAAGATAAGATTCTTTAAGATTTCCACCAGAAGCAGAATTTACAAATTGACTTCCAATACGACCGACGTCGTGATTTGAGAAGAATGACGCTTGTATCTTGTTATTTTCCTTAATTCTGTCACCATCTTTCTCTTCGTATTCAAGTACCTTGTAGACATTTTCAACTGTTAATTTGTTTGGATATGTCAAACTGGAAACAATACCAGAAACATGGTTTCTTGAAGCACGGTATCCAGAGGTATCGAATGAGAAGTAACTATCGATTGTTGTTTCCTTCATGAGATTTGCTGATTCGGTATAGAGTGAAGCAGAATCCCATGGACCTTCACAGACGATGTAGAAATTTGGATTGAGATTTAAAGAAAATTCCTCGATATGATTTAAAAATTCTTTCTCTTTGTCGAAATCTTGAATTCCCGAACTGGAATTTCCAAAGTATGAAGTGATGGCATCGAGACGGAAACCGTCAACTCCTAAATCGATGTAGTAAGTAATTACTTCATCGATTATCTCTCTAACTTTGGGATTTTCGAGATTGTAATCAGCCATGTTGCTACCTTGTGAGAAGGTTTCATACATGTACTGAGATTTATTTAAAGGTGCAAGATAGTTTGAATAATCTGAAAGTTGTTTACCGCTTTGAACAAAGCGGAAGTAATCAACTTCAGGGTATTTTTCAACACACTCAGCGCTAGGTCTTCCACCAGTTCCTGGAGTTTTGCAGACTGAATCACTCTGGAGTGCTTTTTCTGCAATCTTAAAATTGTCATTTGAAGTGGAAACGTGGTTAAATGCCATATCAAGCATGACGTTAATCCCTTTTTCATGACTCTTTCTAAGTAACTTTGACAGGGTATTCATGTCACCAAAATCCTTATCAATCTTATAGAAATCGATTGCATCGTACTTATGGTAACTATCCGCTTCAAATATTGGGGAAAGATAAATTCCTGTGATACCTAGATCGTAGAGATAATCGAGGGAGTCGATGACTCCTTCTAAGTCACCGATTCCATCGTTATTTGAATCTCTGAAACTAGGGACGAAGATGTGATAGTAATTAGCGTATTTGTGTGAAACGTAATTATCTTCATAATCGTAATTTTGACAGGAAGTTAGTCCCATACTTGAAAGTAAAACTAACCCACTAACTAATAACCTAAGCTTATTCACAACTAGTCTTTGTTAATTAAAACACCTCCATGGTGTTTGACGATGACTTTGTTGCCGTCAACTTCAACACCATTTACTTTATAAACAACTTTTTCACCTTCTTTCAAGGTGTAAACTAAATCTTCATCTTTAATATTGATAAAAACTTTAGCGTTATTTCTTTGATAACCGAAGTAGTATCTATCAAGGAGCATGAAGTGATCACCATGCAATGAAGTTAATTCATGCTTGATCTTGATAAGATCTTTGATTTCATTGGTTAAAGAATTTGGATCTGCGAGCATGTCGGATAAAACAGGTGAATCTTCATTTGTAGGTAAGAATGTTTTATCGGCATCGGAGAAACCGTAATTCTTGGTGTGATCGAATCTCATTGGAGTTCTACAACCGGTTCTTTGATAACCACCTTCGATGGAAGGAAGCTTATTATCTTGCTTCATACCGATTTCGTCACCTGCGTAGATGTAAGGAACACCTGGCATTGTGAGAATGAATAAGTAAGCTAATCTGAGTTCATCTTCTGTTAAGAAGTTTGCTAATCTTTCGGTATCATGGTTACCGGAAATAACGGAGATGGAACCTTTGTATGCATTACCTGCTGCACATCTTACTTTAATATCTTTTCTGAATTTACGGAAAAGTTTTTCATCGTATTTATGAAGCAAGGCGATAGTGTTACCATCTTTATCTCTTTCACGGAATAACTTATGTGAGAAGTTATGATAATGATCTAAAACGAAATCTGAATCAAATGTTGCTTGTAAGGATTGATAAGGATTTGACCATTCAGATGTCATTACAAAGTTTGGATATTCATCTTGTAAATCTTTTCTGATCTGCTGCCAAACCCAGATTGTCGCATCCTTTTCATCATCGTTTTTAACAAGTGAGTCTGCCATATCAACTCTGAAACCATCAACGCCTCTAGCGAGGTAGAATTTCATGACGTTTTCAATGTATTTTCTACCGGAAACAACTCTTTCATCCTTGTAAGAAATTTGCCAGGATGGATGAGTGAATTCCTTGTAACCGTAGTTGATAGCTGCTTGGTGAGCAAAGAAGTTGACAATGTAGGCACCGCTACGATCGTAGCAACCTCTGATAGGAGCGCAGTCTTTGTACCAGCACCATGGGTCATCAGTCCAGATGAAGGTATCAGAATATTCATTTCTGGAGCTTTCTGCACTCTTTAAGAATTCTTTGTTAGTTGTAGAAACGTGACCTGGAACTAAGTCCATGAGTAAGATCATATCTCTAGCATGAAGTTCTTTGATAAGGTTATCCAAATCTTCCATTGTACCGAAGCGTTCGGCAATCTTGTAGAAATCTCTGATGTCGTAACCACCATCAAGGAATGGTGAATCATAGACAGGATTTAACCAGATACCATCAAAACCCATCTCTTTGACGTAATCAAGTTTGGAGATGATACCTTTGATGTCGCCGTAACCATCAGCGTTTGAATCCTTGAAATTATTTGGGTAAATTTCGTATAAAATACAATCGTTAAACTTTCTAACCATAAATTTTCCTTTATAACAATACAATAATTAACCTTTGACTGCACCACCGGTAACACTACTGACATAGTATTTTTGGGTGATTAAGAATAAAACCATAATTGGAATTGCGATGATTGTTGCACCAGCGAAGAATGTTGTGTAGTTCTTTGCTAAGGTGTCGACCGCTGAAATCATGTTATACAGACCAACTGGAACCGTATAAGCATCGGTGTTGGCACCTAAGATAAGTGAAGCGAAGATGTAGTCACCCCAAGGACCCATGAATGATGTTAAGAGTTGATAGACAATGATTGGCTTGGATAATGGGCAGATGATCTTGTAGAAAATCTTGAAGTTGTTGCAGCCATCGATTCTAGCAGCTTCGTCAAGTGATCTTGAAATGGTGTCGAAGAAACCTTTAGCAATAAGGTAACCAGCACCAGCTCCACCTGAGTAAACAAGGATTAAAGCGATAAGTTGACCATTCAAATTGATGGTTCTTAAAATGTTGTAGGTTGCGACCATGGACATGAAGCCTGGGAACATACCCATGATGAGAGCGACGTTCATCATTGGTCTTCTTGCCTTGAAACGTAATCTAGACATTGTGTAAGCAACTGATAAGACAAAGATTGTTGAAATAATCATGACGCATAAAGCAACAATCAATGTGTTAGTCAAGTACTTAACGAATGGATATAAAGAGGTGAAACTTGCATCGGTAAAGAGTCTTGCGAAGTTATCAAATGTGAAACCGTCAGCAGGAACTAAGGTACCGGAAATACCTCTTTCATTTCTTAATGCGGTGTAGAGAATACCAACGATAGGTAAAACCCAAATAACGCATAAGACAGTTAAGACAATATAGATAATAGTGTTGGAGAGAATTCTTCTTCCCTTCATGGAAGCGAATCTTTTATCTCTCTTTTTAAGACTGAGTAAATTTTCCATTATGCGAAAGCCTCCTCATTCTTGTAACCGGATGTATGTCTGAAGACAATGAGTGAGATGATTGCGCAGACGACGAAGACTAAGATACCGATGACGGAACCCATTGAGTAGTTATTTTGATTAACTGTCAAGGTGTAGAGCCAGGTAACTAAGAGGTCAGTCTTACCTGCAGACATGTATTCAAGCGTCTTTGGACCACCTCCGGAAAGGAAGAAGATGACGTTGAAGTTGTTGATGTTACCAACGAATGTTGAAATTAAGCTAGGACCTGTAACGAAAATGACATATGGTAATGTAATTCTGAAATAGGTTCTAAAGACGCCAGTACCATCCATTTGTGCTGATTCGTACAAATCATCAGGAATATTCATCAAAATACCGGTAACGGTTAAAACTGTGTATGGAATACCGATCCAGATGTTGATGACGATGATCCAAAATCTTGCGGAGGTTGGGTTAGTCCATATGGTGATTGTTTCACCATTTTGGAGAATACCCATTGCCATCATGATGCCTTCAACCAAACCACCTGTAGTGGTGAATTTGTTGATAGCCATCAATGAAACGAATTGAGGAATAGCGATTGATAAGACGAGCAATGTTCTCCAAAGACCTTTGAATCTGATGCCTTTCTTGTTGATGATCATTGCAACAAACATACCTAAGAAGTAGTTGATAAATGTAGCAAAGAATGCCCAGATAAGGGTCCAGCCGAGAACGTGCCAGAATGTGTAACCGAATGAACCGGAACCTGTTTGAGTGAATAACCTTACAAAGTTATCCAAACCAACCCAGTCGAAGAGCTTAGGTTCTTGGTGGTTCAAATCGTAGTTTGTGAATGCCATCAAGATCATGTCGATGATAGGCAATAATGTGAAAATGCAAATACCTAAGACAGGTAAGAAGAGTAAGACTCTGTAGAACTTACCATCTAAGTAATCTTTCATGTCTTCAACAAAATTGTTTAAATGAATTCTGTCATCTGCCATCTCTTGGACTTTGATGGATGCGTTGACAGTGGAAACATAGAAACAGATGAAGATAACTAAGAGTGCAATAGCTAAGATACCGAAGAGTAACATGATTGGAGATCTGTCACCAGCAATAACGGCATAGCCACTTCCAGTGTACAATTGGCAGAAAGTATTTGCTGCTGAAGAAGATTGGAAACGAATATCTTCAATTGCGACACCGAAATCAATGTTGAATAAATTGTCAGTTCCGCTGCAAGCGTAACCTTGGTTCAAGGTACCTAATGTGCAGAAACCGACAATGGCGGAAGCACCAAACATAACCATGTAATATATGAATAATGCTTCGACGGCAAGGTAAATAATACCTTTAGTGATTTGTCCACGTCTAATGTGACTAACACCTAAGAAAATGAAGGAAATCTTGGTATAAATATCTCCGTTTTTGAATGCATAGCCAAGATTTTTGAAACATCTACCAATTTTTTTGAAAAAGTTTAAAAACCATAAACCTAATCTTACCCAGAAATGGCAGAAATTGTAGCCAAAATTCTTGAAGTATGTGTTGATTTTGAAAAGGATTTGATCTTTAGGTGTGAGACATAAATAATCTACATATTTCATATCGTCCCTTTCTGAAAATAAACAAAACTGAAAGGGAATTTTTAATTCCCTTTCAATTTATAATCGCATTATTTTATGTATTAAATTAATTAGTTAGCACTAATACCGTTACCAGCGTCGATTTGTTGACCGATCTTTGCAACTTGTTCAGCAACTTTACTGTAGTAATCAGTACCTGTACGGTGATTATCAACTGTATCAAATTTAGGAACAATAGGAGTTGCTGTTGCTGGATTCATCATATCTGTGCAAAGAGCAGTAGCAGCATCCCACCACTTATTCCAACCTGCTGTAGAAGGTTGAATGAATGAATATTTATCACTTGCACCTTTCAAAGCATCCGCAGCAACATAGTTTTGATAAACTTCAGAATCAAGATCTTCTGCTGCGACTGGAGGAGTAATCTTAGAACCAGATAAACGAATTTCTTGAGCTTCTTTCGTTAATGAGAAGAGAACCAATTCTTCAACTGCCTTCTTAGCATCGGCTGATAATGTTGAGTATTTTTGTTCATTGATAACAATTGACTTGTAGTCTTGACACATTGGAGTATCAATAAGAGTTGCAGCATCAGTATTAAGTGTTCCTGCTTCTTCGGAAGCAATAACATCAACGAATTGAGGTAAGATTGCACAACCAACGTTTTCTTTACCAATTGCTTTTTCAGCATCGGCAATATTCCATGTACCAGAAATGTAAGCAGCACAGTTGTTAGGTGTGTTAGGTGTCATGGAAGAAGCAGCAGTGTTATTAAATGCTAAAGGACCTGGTTGAGCTAAACCCTTATCAACTGAGTGTTGAATCAAATATTGATAGTCAATAAAGTTCATTGCAATTTGATCTTTGGTGCCTTCTTGAGTGAAACCATTAGGAGTTTCATCTTTTCCTTGAGGGCCTTGAATTTCAAGAACACTATCTTGATTATCATGATTTCTGAATAAGAATGATTGCATTTGCCAACCATTGAAGAAGTCGCAGTTAACTGCGAATTGGAATTGATTATCTGGATTTGCTTCGTTATATTCTTTCAAAGCTTTACCCATGGAAAGAATGTCTTTAACATCATTCTTCTCAGTATAAACATTCTTATTATAAATTAAGAAGAATGTATTGACTGTGAAAGCACCGCCGTAGACTTCATTAGAATCCTTAACCAAACCACTTTCAGCAACATTCATTGTTTGATTATTTGCAAGTGAAACTGCATCTGGAACAAGTGCATGTAATTTTTGAGTAGCAGCCCAGTCTTGAGAGTTGTTACCTGGAGCGTGTAAGATAACAGGTTGATCTGCTGGAGCGGCATTGAACTTGTTACCGATGTCACCTTCAGAGATACCGACCAATCTACATTTAACGGTGTAATTGTCATGTCCGTTTTGTTTCATGAGTGTATTGTAACGTTGAACGATTGCACTCATGTGTTCAAATTCTTCTACAGATACTTGAATGTCGATAGAATTGACACCATCACCAACTTCTTGTTCTTGGACTGATGATGAAGATGTTTCATCTGGGCTAGAAGTTGAAGAATCATCTGTTGGATCGCATGATGCGAGAACAGAAACTGTACCCAATGATAACAAGGAAATTGCAGCTAAACTAATAACTTTTTTCATTTGTTTTCTATAACTCCTTTCAATGAAAATTTATAGTAGCTTCTATACTATGGCAATATTTTACAAACTTAATAAAACGCTTTCAAGAAATTTTATACATTTCTTTACGTCTTGACTATGCAATATAAAAAAGTTCGGAAAAATCAACTCTTTTGTAAAATGATACCGCTTACAAAATATATATTATAAAAATCAAAAAAGCCCTTTTATTGAAGGGCTTTATTAAACATATTCTCAATAAGTCAAAAAAGTTTATTTTCTGTTTCTAAATTTATCCCAGAATCTTGAAAAGAATGTCTTATTAGCTTGCTTTTCCTTTTCAATTGAAGAAAATTCTGTGATTAATTCCTTTTGTCTTTCGGTTAATGAAGTAGGGATTTGGCAATCCAATTCAATGTATTGATCTCCAACTCTGGAACCAACTTTGATACCTTTTCCAGCCAAACGTAACACGGCACCAACTTTAAGTCCTTGAGGGACCTTAACAACAGTGTCACCGTAAACGGTTGGAACTTTCAATTCACAACCTGTAATCATATCGCAAACTGAGATTGGGACTTTGATATAGATATCATTACCTTTTCTTGTAAAGCTATCATCTGGTGTAACAACAATATCGATGTAGATATCACCATTTGGACCGCCGTTAACACCTCTGTTACCTTTACCGGAAACACGAAGTTGTTGACCATCTTGAATACCAGCAGGAATGTTGATAGTGATATCCTTTTTAACTTTCTTATAGCCAAGACCGTTACAATCAGGACATTTATCTTTGATAACTTTACCAGTACCGTTACAATGAGGACATGTTGTTTCTCTAATAGTTGTACCAAAAATAGTTTGTTGTTGTACTCTGACAGTACCAGTACCATTACAGTATGAACATGTTGAAGCAGAAGTTCCTGCTTTAGCACCTGTACCAGAACAGGACATACAATTCTCATTAACGGTTACAGAAATTTTTACTTCCTTACCAAAAACAGAGTCCATGAAGGAAATCTTCTGTCTTACAAGAATATCATCACCTTTTCTTGGTGCATTAGGATTGCTGTATCTTCTTTGTCTTCCGCCACCGAAAAAGGAACCAAAAATATCACCAAGATCTACACCACCATCTCCAAAAAAGTCATTTGGATTAAAACCGCCTTGACCCATACCGGAGTTTGGATCGAATGCAGCGTGACCGAATCTATCGTAATTTGCTCTCTTTTGCTCATCGGAAAGAACATCGTAAGCTTCTTGAACTTCCTCGAATTTTTGAGCAGCATCTGGAGCTTTATTCAGATCAGGGTGATACTTTTTAGCTAAGGCACGATAAGCTTTTTTGATCTCATCAGCACTAGCAGTCTTACTGACGCCAAGTACTTCGTAGTAATCTCTTTTTTCTGCCATAACTGTACTCCTTATATATAAACAAGAATATGAAGGTCACCACTTAAAAGTGACCTTCATGTAGTTTCATTAAATTATTTGCTTTCAGTAGCGTCAACATCAACAACATTTGAATCATCATTGGATGATGTTTCAGATTGAGGTTGAGATTGTGCTTGTTGTTGGCTTGCTGCTTGAGCTTGTTGCATTTGGGCAGCAGCTTGTTGGAGCATAGCAAGTTTTTGTCTAACTGCTTCAAGATCATTCTTATCCAAGGCTTCTTTGATTTCATCTCTGATCTTCAAAGCAGCATCCTTTTGCTCCTTAGGTAAGGAATCACCTTTATCTTGGATATCGTGATCGATGGAAGAGATAAGTTGTTCAGCCTCGTTTCTGGTTTCAACGTCTTTCTTACGTTTTTCATCAGCTTCTTTATTAGCTTGAGCTTCTTGAACCATTCTATCGATTTCTTCCTTGGATAAACCGGTTGAATTGGTGATTGTAATTTGTTGTTCCTTGTTGGTATCAAGGTCTTTTGCCTTGACGTTAACAATACCGTTGACGTCGATGGAGAAGGTAACTTCAATTCTTGGAGTACCTCTTCTTGCAGGACGGATACCATCGAGTAAGAATCTACCTAACAACTTGTTGTCATGTGCCATAGGTCTTTCACCTTGGTAGACACAAATTTCAACGCCAGGTTGATTATCTTCATATGTTGAGAAGATTTGGCTCTTTGTTGTAGGAATTGTGGTGTTTCTGTCGATCATCTTAGTCATAACACCACCAGCAGTTTCAATACCTAATGTTAAAGGTGTAACGTCGAGTAAGACGACATCCTTGATGTCACCACGGATAATACCGCCTTGAATAGCAGCACCGATGGAAACAGCTTCATCAGGGTTGACGGATTGGTTAGGTTGTTTGCCTAAAAGTTTGGTGACAAGTTCCTTAACTGCAGGCATACGTGTGGAACCACCAACTAATAATACTTCTTTGATATCTGCAGGTGTAAGTTTAGCATCTGCTAAAGCTTTTCTAACAGGTTCTTCAGTTCTAAGTAACAAATCACGGGTTAAATCTTCAAATTTTGCACGTGATAAGGTTGTTTCAAAGTTGACAGGTTCTCCATTAACTTGACCGATGAATGGTAAGCTGATTTCAGCTTGTAATGAGTTGGAAAGAGTGATCTTAGCTTTTTCTGCTTCGTCTCTTAATCTGGATAAACCAAGTTTTTGATTTGATAAATCAAGGCCGGTTTCGGATTTGATTTCTTGCAACAACCATTGTTGAATTGCATGATCCCAGTCATCACCACCTAAGTGAGAGTCACCGGAAGTGGAAATAACTTCGAATGTACCATCGGCTAAGTCGAGGATGGAAACGTCGAATGTACCACCACCTAAATCGTAAACTAAAATCTTTTCATCATTCTTGCTATCGATACCGTATGCAAGAGCAGCTGCTGTAGGTTCAGAAATGACACGAACGACATCCAAACCAGCGATTGTACCAGCATCCTTGGTTGCCTGTCTTTGAGCATCATCAAAGTATGCAGGGCAGGTGATAACTGCTTTCTTAACTGGATGGCCGATATTTGCTTCTGCGTATGATTTCATATATTGTAAAACCTTAGCAGAGATTTCTTGAGGTGTAAAATCTTTATTTAAAGAGTTGATGTGTACTTTGTATGCAGTACCCATATGTCTCTTGATGGATGAAACTGTATCAAGATTTGTTAAAGCTTGTCTCTTTGCAGTAGCACCAACAATTTCTTCACCATTCTTGAAAGCGACGACGCTAGGTGTGGTGTTGGAACCATCTGGATTTGGAATAACTTTAACCTTACCATCTTCTTGCATGTAACTAACGACGGAGTTAGTTGTACCTAAGTCAATACCTAAAATAACTTCTTTTGCCATAATAAATAATCTCCTTTATCTATTTATGAACCTATTTGGATTCATCTTTATTTTCTTGAGTTCGATTTTCTTCTTTCTTTGTAACAACAACGTTTGCAGGACGTAAGATTCTATCTTTATAGAAGTAACCTCTGCATGTTGCTGATGAAACTAAGTTATCTTTTTCACCAGGAACAGAATCGATTGCATTCATCTTGGTTGGATTGAATTCATCACCTGGGTTAGGGAGGTAACTTGAGAAACCTAAATCTTCGAGTGATTTCATGATCATCTTGAAGATCATGTTGTTTCCAGAGATAAATTTCTTAACCTTTTCATCCTCGGGTTTATGATGAGTGGAAAGTTCCAATGCATCAAAAGCGGATAAAAAGTTATCAACGATACTCATTGAAAGATAATTTCTGTAATTTTCATTATCTTTTTCGATCTGTTTTCTAGTGTTTGCTAAGTCAGCGTAGACCATGTAATAGTCATTTTTCCACTTGTTAGCTTCCTCTTGAGTTTTATGTAGCTCAGAAAGTAATTCATCAACTTGTTTCTTCAATGATTCAAGTTCTTTTTTCTCTTTTTTTGTTAAATTTTCTTCTTTCTTTTCCTCTTGTAAGTCTGTTTCTTTATCAGAAACTAACTTATCTTCTTTGTTGCTCATCTTCCTCTCCTTCTACATAGAAATATTCATCAAGGATCTTCCCGATTGCCTCCAAAGCTTTAATAACTTTTTTGTAGTTCATACGTTTTGGACCGACAACTGCAATTTGACCTTTGCTGTTGTCATTACCTATGTTCTTTGAAACAACAGCGATATCCTTGGAATCATCTTCATTGGATAAATTAACCTTGATACCATGCAAGTCTTTGGAATTGTTGATTTTATCAGCAATCTCGTCATCATCGTTCATCGTTTTGATGATGTCTTGCAAGTCATCTTTACTTTGATTGTACTCAGGCATTGTGAGAAGCTTATCTTTTCCAAATGACATGACACGGTTTTTTGCAACCATGATGACTGCTTCTTTGAAAGCTTCCATGATGAGGTTTGCTTCCTTACCTAATTGTTTAGTAAGAAGTGGACCAATCTGAGTGATCTTCTCTTGAAGGCTATCAAGCGAAGTACCAACAACCCTTTGGTTAATCAATTCGACGCATTTATTCAAATTCTCAACGTTGATGTCGTTAGGTATGATGAAGGTCTTATTTTCAACATAGCCTTGATCAGTTACTAAAATGATGGAAACTGTTTGATTGCTGAGTCTGATAAGTTGCATTGAAGCAAGTTTTTCAGAACTAGCTTTTGGACCTAAATAGACAGTTGCTAAGTTAGTAACCTCAGAGAGAACTTTACATGAATGCTCCATGACGTTTTCGATACTCTTATTCTTATTAGCTAAGATAAGTTTGAAGTTATCTTCAAATTCCTTGCTAACATCGTTTTCAGTCTCTTCAACATCAAGATTTTGTAAGTAGTAAGCATAACCTTTCTTACTTGGGATTCTTCCTGAAGAAGTATGAGTTTTTTCGATGTAACCATCCTCTTCAAGTCTAACCATAACATTTCTGATTGTGGCAGAGGAACAATCCAAGTTATGTTTTGAAAGCAATGCTTCACTTCCAACAGGCTGAGCAGTCTCAATAAAATCATCAACGATGAGCTTTAGAATCTGATCATATCGATTTAATTTCATCTGAACTCCTCCATATTTAGCACTCATTTTCTCTAAATGCTAACAAAATTATACATATAAATTTAGCAGTGTCAAGTAAAAAGTGCTAAAAACCAAAATTTTTTTCAATTTATATAAGGATTATCAATGAACTATTAACTAATAATTAATATAGATAAATATGAAAAAGACTACCTAGAAATCTTAATAATTTCCAAGTAGTCTCTAATAATTACACTAATTTTTCATCAATTAATCTTGAAGAGAAAATTTCATGACGACCTTCTTTTGCTTCGTCTTTTCCATTTACTTTAACTAAATCACCGGTGAATCCAACCCAATTTTTAATTAAGTTAGTGCCGATACCGTAAACATCAACTGGGATATTCAATCTTTCAAATTCTTTAATCTTTTCAAGTGAGAAACCTGACGAAACAACAATCTTAACAAAGTTGTAACCTCTGATATCAAGCTCGTGTCTTAAAGCTAAAACAAGTTCTTTACAGACACCATGAGGGTCAAATCCGGATGTATCTTTATCATCAAAATAATGATCTATTAAAGCTTTGGAAGTATCAATTCTTACTGATGTAAGTTTTTCTTTAAGATGATCTGCAAGTTTAATTGTATCCCAAACAACATTGTTGTGATAATCGATGAGTGCAGTAAATGGTGCGTTAGGGAATTGTTTAATATACAAATCACTAGCTTTCAAAATGTCACCATTGCATAAAGCAATCAAAGCATGAGGCATTGTGCCGCCTGCTTTTAAATTTGTCCAAGCACATTGTGCATCTGTTGAAAAGAATCTCATACCTGCAACATAAGCAGCATATCCATCACCTGCTTGAGTGTAAGGATCATCTTGTCTATCAGCCATATTTAAAATCTTTTTACCATTGCAAGCTTTGACAACTTCAAAACAGTTAGTACAAACAGAACTTCTTCTAGCTAAAATACCATCGATTGCACTCTCTAAGAAACCAAAATCTTGGTATGGTCCGACAATCTTCAAAACTGGTTCACCTGATTGAACTAAATCACCATCATTTAAAGCATAAACTGTTAAATTTTCTGGATGAGGTGAAAATTCTTTAAGCAAAGCGATACATTCATCCAATCCACATACATGAACATTATCAGCTCTTTGGAAGAACTGCATCATAACAACATTATCTTTAAAGTTGTTAACAACAATCTCTTGAGATTTTAAGAAATAGTTTGCTGTATAGAAACCATCTTTAAATCTTTTATCAAATTGGAAAGTCTTATTAGTTAATCTTTTTATCAAACCTTTTTCTTTAAGGTTAATTTCATGTTCAATCATAGTTTATTTTGCACCTTTGGATAATTCAACAATTGCATGAGCGTAGATTGCCATACATTTCATAAAGTCTTCAATTGAGAAATACTCATCATCTTGGTGAATATAGAATTCTCTATTTGGGAATGTAGGACCGAATGCAATTGTGTTTTTGCTTTCTTTTGCGTATGTACCACCGCCAATTGCCATAATTGGGGTTGTGTTATCACCTGTTTCTTCTCTGTAAACGTTTGTTAATGTCTTAACTAAGTAAGAATTTGGATCGATTAAGAGAGCTTCCGCTCTAGATTTAACAGTTAAGTTATCGCAACCAGTAGATTTTCTAACTTGTTCAATAACTTCATCAATATTCTTATTTTCAGGCAATCTCATGTTAACGATGAATGAAATTTTACCTTCAACATATTTCATCATACCAATGCAGTAAGAACTGTCTTTGAAGTATTCACTTGAGTAATCACCTCCGAAAGCAGCACCTCTACCATCGTGGTAATACTTGTAAATATTCTTCAAGACTTTTTCGTTATTCATGATACCGAAGAAGTTGAGTAAATGTAAACCTGCGTTACAACCTTCCCATGGGATAGAACCATGGCATGGTTTACCAATGAAGGTTAATTTGTAATCATCGTACTCAATCTTGATACCTGTATCTGCATATTTTTTGAGGTAACTCTTGATATTTTTCTTGATGATTTCTTCATCGGAGAAGCAGTAAACTTCAACTCTATCCAAAACAATATTAGTTGCTTTACCAAATTCAAAGTTCTTAACAGTCTTTAAGTTGACGTTGTATTCAACTTCGTAATCACAAACTGATTTTTCACCATAAATAAGTGGGAAGTCAGCATCTGGAGTGAAACCAAATGTTGGATATTCTTTCTTTAAAACATGGAAGTAATGTTCAAGGCACTTGCTACCTTTTTCTTCGTTACCACCAAAGACGATTCTTAATCTGACATTTGGATCAAGTAAACCATTATCTTTCAAAGCTTTTGCAGCAAATAAAGCGGAAATTCCTGGGCCTTTATCATCGCAGGCACCACGACCGTACATCTTGTCACCTTCAATTGTTAATTTGAATGGATCGTGAACCCAGTTATTAGAAACTGGAACAACGTCAGCATGGGAGTAAATATCGATGAGTTTACCTTGACCGGTTGCTAATTCAGTGCAGTAATTGTCACATCTATCTACTTCAAAACCGAGTGATTCACCAAGTTTTGCAAGGTAATCCAATGCTTTGTAGACACCTTCACCGAAAGGTTTTTCTGCAGTTTTTGTATTTGGATCATCAACAGAGTTGATTCCAACAAGCTCTGCTAAACTTTGCAAAGCAACATCTTTATAAGGTTTTACTAATTCTTCATAACTTTTCATATTAAATTTCTCCTAGTTAAATCTTACTGATAAATTTTATTTCTTCTTTCTGAATTGTGAAGGATCGATATCAATCCATTTTGTCATACCGCTATTTAATTCTAAATCGTAAGCACGGGCTAAACCTTTAAGAATAAATAATGGATCATGAATGATGAAACTTGATTTTTCAAATATCTTTGAATTGATTAATACTTCAGCGTTACCACCAGTCATAACAATTTTTGGGTTGCTCATATGATAAGTTTCTTTAATCTTATCGACTAAACCAACTAGCAAGTAATATGTTCCATAAATTGTTCCGCTAGCAATAGCTTCTTTAGTATCCAATGAAATGATATTTTTAGGTTCTGATAATTCATAATCTTCAAGTAAATCTGTGTTATTTGACAAAATTTTATTGCAGATACTGATACCTGGATAAATAATTCCACCAAGGAATTCTTTATTCTTGTTAACAACTAAGATTTTACTTGCAGTACCGCAATCAAGAACGATAACTCCTTCATTAGCGTCACGATAAGAAATGATATCGCAGAATAAATCTGCTCCTAAATAATCAATATTGTCGATTTTATAATGCTCTTTCTTGATGAAATGTTCCATTGCAGTTTTATCAAGAACATGAATCTTTGTATCTTCGCTGAAAGCTTTGATAACAATGTTAAAAATTGAAGAATTTACACTTGAGATAAATACTTCATCAAACTTCTTTCTTTCAACATGGATTGCGATATATTCAAGCAATTTGTTCAAATCAAATTCCTTGATGTAGTGATTTGAAACCTTACAAAAAACGTTTTGCATAATTGTAAGATTAGTACCATAAAAATCAGTTGATGTATTACCGCAATCGATTAATAAATAACTACTTTTCATATATTTAAATTTTATCAATATAAGATATTAATTAATAGAAATAAAGACACAAATTAACACCTGTAAACCACGGTTCCATCCAAATCAGTTCTCTTATATTCAATATTGAGTTTTTCTAGATTTGAAATTACTTCGTCACTTGGATGTCTATAGATATTATTTAATCCGCATGAGATTACTGCTAATTCTGGTGAGCATTCTTCTAAAAATTCAATTGATGATGAAGAATTTGAACCATGATGTGCAACTTTTAAAACATCGCAATCAATTAAATTATTTTGTTGTTTAATTAAATCTTCCTCAACAGTTTTAGAAATATCACCCGTGAACAAAAATGAAGTTTCTTTAATAGTAAATCTCAAAACAGATGATTTATCATTTGTTTCTGTGTATGAATTTACATGATTAAGATTTTGAATAACTAAATCATCGACTTTTACACTAGAAAAATCTTCAGAATACAGTACTTTTTCTACTTCATAATTTTCAGTTAGAGACTCTAATGCACCATAATGGTCAAAATCTCTATGTGAAATAAAGACATAATCAAGTTTAAATATTTTCAAACTTTCCAAATAAGGAATTATGCACTCAGTTGCTAAATCGTTATACATACTTCCACCAGTATCAATTAAGAAATTTTCTTTCTTATATCGAACTAATGCACAATCACCTTGACCAACATTAATAAAATGAACTTCGTAATGATTTGTAATATTTGGTAAAGCTCCAAAAATCAAAATAATTGGTGTTACGAAGGATAAAATCGTAACTGTCTTTACAAATCTCATGACAATTGCAACTAAAAAAGCAATGAAAATCAAATAGAAAACAGCAAACAATACTTCGTTTCCTCTACCAAAAACAACCTTAATATCAATAAAAGCTAGTCCTGAAATAAAACCTTTGTAGCCAATCAAAAAGTAACTCAACAAAAATCCAATTGGTGAAATTATGTAAGTAATAAACATCAAAAGATAAAGTCTTTGGAAGATTAAAAATATGATTGGAGTAATTAAAATCTTAATCAAGTTAATCTTATATTCGGATAAAGCCATGATTGGTATCATGAAAAGAATTAAAAGAACATTCTTAACTAAAAATCCTTTTATTCCCTTGAATTTATTTAAAACTGGATAACTGATATTGAAAAATAAGATGATTGGAAATGTAAATAATGTTGTTTTTGAAAAGATAAAGTAAGGATTAATTATCAAAGTAACAAATAAAAGCAATGAGTTAATTTCCAGCGAACTCAATCTTACAAACTTTAATTCTTTAACCACTCTAACAGCAAGCAACCTAAAAATTGAATACTTAAATTGATGGATAAAGAATAAAAATGAAAGAATTGAGTAAGAAAATAACTTTCTTAGCCACATTGGACCATTGAATTTATCAATCCATTTATCAATGAAATTTAAAAGATAGTAGATTGAAAGAGAGTTTAAGCTCATCAAAGTGATGAAATCTGAATAATCATTAGTTTCAAATGTATTCGTAGAAAATAATATCTGAGTTGCTATATCTTTGGATTCTACATTAAAGAATTTCAAAACATAATTCTTTATATTTTCCACTTTTATAGGATTAGAAAAGATTGTTTCTATATTACCTTTAATTTCTTTAAATACACCTTTAGAATTCAAATAGTCGGTGAAGTCAAAACCCATCTCAAATCTAGAAAATTCAAGATTAGTTGTTGTTCCAGTAACTTTAACAATATCCAACAAATTTAAGGAATTTTGTTTGCAAGAAACATAGTAACTTCCTTTGTATGTTAAAACTAGAACGTAATTTTCACTACGTCTTGTAACTAAACCAACAACTGAATCATCATTTTCAAAACCCTTAAAAGAAATAAATGGATAAATACAACCTAGAACAGAAATAACTAAGCATATGAAACCAAATTTATATTTCTCTTTTACGAAAATAAATATGATTAAAGGGATAAATAGCAAAAGGAAATATAAATTAAAGTGACAAAGAATTCCTGCTAAAAAAGATAATAGTAAAAATAGGATTTTCACTATTTAAGAGTGATCAAATCTTTAAGTTTGGCAAATGTTGCATCACCGATACCACTGACATCTAAAATCTCTTCTAAGCATTCAAAGCTGCCGTTTTCTTTTCTGTATTCAACAAGATTTTCAGCTTGATTAGATTTAAAACCTATATCCATAAGTTCATCGATATTTGCAGTATTAATATTAACTTTATCGATAGTTTCAACAACACATTCTTCAGGTAAAGTGACGCCACAAGCGATATAGAAATCAGTTCTTTCGCCAATAACTAAACTTGAAATGTAAGAGTTTGGATCTGCTTCAGCAGTAACCCCGCCAGCTAAATCGATTAAATCTCCTAAAGTTTTAGTTGCTTCAATCTGGTAATCTCCCGGGTGATTAATTTCACCAGAAATTGAAACCTTTACAAGTTCACCAGCAACATAAGAAGAATCTTCTGTGTCACCACCTGACGTTGTTTTAACATCAATTTTACTCAAGCAAAATAAACCAGCGATAGTCGCAATTGCAATAATAGCAATGATTTTAAACATAAATTACCTCCTTTTACTCTATATATCGCATGGACTATCAAAAAATTAAAAATATTCTGTAAAAATTTTTAAATTTTTGCAAAGAAAAAACTGTTACCTCGCAATCTGAGATAACAGTTGAAATTCAATTTAATTAAGCAGCGGCTTGTTCAACCTTGTGCTTATTGGAAGTTATGATCTTCATTGCAATGTTAGTCCCTAACATGAAAAGACCCATAACAATTGCAATTACAGGAGCAGTGTAAACAACTCTACTTTTATCAGAATTTTCAATTCCGCAGAAATATGCAGCATTGATTAAAACTAAGATTAAGAAGATACCAAGAAGTATCAAAGCAGAGCTTGAAATAACACCTTGAACAAATGCGGATTTCTTCATAACAATTTTACCGCTGTTAACAAAGTTTTTAATTTGAACAGTGAAGAAAGAAATGAATAATCCAAAGCAAACTGTTGCACCAATCATGCCGATAATTGTGAGAACATAATTCAAAACGAATTGATTCCACTCTGAATTTGAGAAGCTTGCATTTGCGTTAATTGCAAAGGCGGAAAGTATGGTTGAGAATGGATAGCTACCTAAATAACTATTAACATAGTATGACCCTTCAAGCGTTTCAACCTTTAAGGTAATTAATCCTTGACCAATAACTGCTAAGACAATGCAACCAAATAAGAGCAATAATCCATATCCGATAATATGAGTCAAGTAAGCTTTAATAGTGCCACAGATACCATTTTCAACTAACTTAGTTGAAATTGTAGTGACAAGGCAAAGTGTTGAGAAGATAAGACCTAAAGTTGTTGCTACGTTTAATTTGAAATAGGCATTGGAATGAATATCAGCACTACCAATCTTTGATGAAACAAGGAACAAAGCAATGCTACCAACATAAACAAAATATGTAACAAGAGCAGCTTTTGTTAAATTTGTATCTTTCTTTTCGAAATATCTGACGAATTTAATGATGGTGTAAATAAGGGTACCGATAATACCTAAGATAATTGCACAAGTTGTAACAGTTGCAAGAATCATACCAACAATTCCATATTCACTAAACTTAACATCGAAGAATTGTTTCCAATTGTCTGGATCGAATACGTAGTACAAATCGCTTGGTAAACCGGTCATTTCATAGTTACCAGCATATCCGTAACCAATAAAGAATGTGAAGATGATACATAAGGTAATTGCTGCGATAGCAAAACCAAATGATACCCAATTTAAGATATTTCTAACAGCTGGGCTAAATTGCAAAGTTTTTTCTTCTTCAATAGTTGCAGCAGCAAAAGAAGTCGTAGCAACTGCTGGTTTTACTTCAGGACTTGGAGCAGCAACTGAACTTTGGGTAGCAATGTTAGTTACGTTATTTCCATTTCCATAAAGAACTGCGTCTTGCATTCTTGTATAACTTTCTTCCAATTCAGGTTTAGTCATACCGTAAGGAATTGTTTCATCCTTAATTTCTAATTTTCCTCCACAGTTAACACAGAAGTTACCGTATGGAGTAAGTTTGTGGCAAGTAGGACACTCAACTAAACCGTCAACTCTCTTGCCACACTTTTTACAATAAATACCGTTTGCGTTAGTTTCAGAACCGCAATAAAAGCATTTCATTTTCTAAAATCTCTTTCTCTATTTTTTGCAATTTTAACTTACTCAGTTAATAAATTACTCCTTTGAAATATTAAGAACTCTAACGTGGTAGTCATTTTTACATTCAACGTGAGCATCTTCGCCAACTTTCTTGTCCAACAATGCAACACCAAGAGGTGAGTTCTCAGAGATTAAATTATTTGCAGGATCTTGTTCTTCTTCACCTAAGATAACAACAGTTCTTGTTTCATTGGTCTTTTCATTGACGAATGTTACTTTGGAACCAAGAGTAACTTTGTCGTTAGTCTTATCTTGAGTGATCAATTCGTAGTTATCAAGTTTGAACTTGAGATCTTTAATTCTTGCTTCATTTTCTGCTTGAGCACTTCTTGCTGCATCGTAGTCAGCATTTTCGGATAAGTCACCTTGGCTTCTAGCAAGTTCCAAATCCTTCTTGATTTGCTCTCTCTTTACATTGATACATTCATCATATTCCTTCTGAAGTTTTTTCAAACCTTCAGGAGTCAATTTAATTTTTGTATTTTCTTCCATAGTTAAAACCTCTTTTTCAACGTTGTTAATTATATCATAATTAACTTGCAGTCTTTAGAGCGTAAAATGATTGCAAAAGAAAGCGCTTTTATATAAAATTACAAAACGAGGTAAAATTATGGAAATACAAAACACAATTATCAAGGATGATAAGCCATCCCTTTTAGACACCTTGCCTGAGGAAGATAAAAAGAAGTATTATGCAGTCAAAATCAACAACAGATTGCATGAATTAACATACCAATATCAAGTAAAAGAGAACGATCAAATTAAGTTCCTCGATTTAACTGATTCAGATGCAGTTAAAATTTATGAAAGAAGCTTACGCCTTGTTATCGCAAAGATTATTTACGATATCAATCCTAAGTGGAAACTTAAATTCTCCTACTCAGTTTCAAGAACTGTATTTGCTCACTTAACCACGAATAAAGGTGAGGAAATCATTGTCACAACCAAACTTTTAAGTTCAATAAGAAACTCATTGAAAGAACTTATTGAAAAGGATATTCCACTTGAAAGATTCTTAGTCACAGTCAAACAAGCTCGTGATATCTTCAAGAAAGAATATCTTGATGACCACCTCTTCTCAATCTCTAAGAGAAAAGAAGAAACATGTCATATCTACAAACTAGGAAATTACTACAACTACATGTACGGTTACATGGTTCCTTCAACAGGTTATTTGACTAAATACATCTTAAGACCATTCGATAACGGATTCTTAATTCAATATCCACGTGCTGAAGAAAAAGGTCAAATCCCACCATTTGAAGATAGTCCAACTTACGGTAAGACACTTTCTGAAAACGCCCTCTGGGGTAAAACAGTTGGTATTGACACCTTACCTAAAATCAACAAATATCTTAAAGAACACGGTGATTGCGACTTCATCAACATGTGTGAATCCCATCACAACAACATGCTTGCTGATTTAGGTCAAAAGATTAAGAACCATTCAAATTCACTCAAGTTAATTTGCATTGCTGGTCCATCTTCTTCTGGTAAAACAACCTTTGCTAATAGATTAAGATTGGAACTTATGTCCAGAGGCTTAAACCCAATTAGAATCTCAATTGACGACTACTACAAACCAAGAGAGGAATGTCCTCTTGATGAAGATGGTAATGTCGATTTAGAAACAATTGAAGCCTTGAAGACTGAACAATTCAATGAAGACTTATTGAATTTGATTGAAGGTGAAACAGTTTGCTTACCTATCTTTGATTTCAAGACAAAGAAGCATTTGACTGCTGACCCAATTAAACTTGAGCCAAATCAAATTATCATCATCGAAGGTATTCACGCCTTAAATGACAGATTGACTCCAAGTATCCCACGTCACCAAAAATTCAAGATTTATATCGCTCCTCAAGCACAAATTAACATCGACGATCATAATCCAATGTCATTAACTGACTTAAGATTACTTAGAAGAATCGTCAGAGACTACCGTACCAGAAACGCTACTGCGGAAGATACAATCAGAATGTGGCCTAGCGTTAGAAAAGGTGAGTTCAAATGGATTTATGCTAACCAAGAAGGTGCAGACTTCGTCTTCAACTCCTTACTTCCATATGAACTTAATATCATGAAGAAGTACGCATTACCAATTCTTAATGAAGTTCCAACAACATCTGATACATACACCACTGCTAATAAACTTAGGAAGTTCTTGAAATACTTCGATAACATCAATGATAAGTTAGTTCCTAACAACTCCTTGATGAGAGAATTTATCGGTGGTTCCTGCTTCTACGACGCATAAAATAATTAATTAATATTGATACTATAGATTGCTGAAACCAGCAATCTTTTTTCATGAAAAAATGGAGCATTTACCCGGGATTTTGCAGGGCTTTTGCTCCATTATTTAATTTATTGAGTGATAATTTCGTAGTAGATTGTTGTATCTGCTGAAATTGTTGATGGGAAGCTAATTAAGTTGTAAGTTGAACCATCATAGGAGTAATAAAGAACTTCTTTATTACCTTCAAGCAATTGACTATTCACGTTTTGATATACGTAGTACAAGCTTGAATTGGAAACAACTCTATTAGTTAAGGTTTGACCAGTTTGACCTTGTTTAGGTGCAACAGTCAAAGTTGAACCTTTATCATTGATCGTGACATTGTAGTTAAGACTAACTTCATCATCCAACTTCAACGAAGGAGAATATTGATTTAAAACTACTCTTTGTTCTACATTATCTGCGTCTGTGAATGTAACTAAATAAGACCAGTAGCCGTCATCTTCAGCATTCAAATCTTTTAAGTAAGAATAGGATAAGAAATTTTCATCCTTATAAAGTTTAGTTTCATTGTTGTAAGTAACTGAAATATAAGGTTTAACGCAAACGTAAATATTAATATCACTTTCACCAACATAAGCAGCAACATCGCTGATAGCTGTGTAAGTAACATTACCCTCTTCATCAACTACAGGTTTACCTTCTTCATCTAATTTTGCAACTTTATATTCATAAACGTAATATTTTGATGAATAATCAGCACCTTTAGATGTAAGAACTGCATTCCATAGATTATTGTCGTAGAAATCAAGTTTACCTTCTTTACCGAATTCAAATAAGTATGAATCTGGTTTTAAGATTGCTGAAGTAATTTGTTCTTCACTTGCTTCAGCACCTGGATTTTCTACTAAAAGGTAAAGATTAACTTTAGGATCATTGATGTAGTTAGCATAGATTGTGGTGATATCTTTAGTGATAACCGTACTATCTTGATAGAAAGTATGCTTTTCTTTATTTTCATCTTCGTAGTAGAAGTCTTTGAAAGTCATATTTTCAATCTCAGGAATATCAAACTTACCTTCGAGCAAAGCTAAACTTTGTTTAAGTGTCTTATTTTCATAAACAGATATTTGCTTAGTTTCATTTGGATAGACAACATTTAATAATTGTTGATCAGACCATTTTGCATAAAGGTACAAATTGTTGCTACCAACAGTATTAACACCGAATGTGAATTGAGTGTCTGTGAAGTTGTAACTTCCATCATCATTTAAAGTAGCAATGTACCAACCTTCAAATAAGCTTGGCCCTGCTTCAGTACTTCTAGTTGGGGTAGGAATTGCATTGATATCAATCTTTTCATCCTTACCGTATTCGATAGTTGTAAATTCTTTTGAGCCATCTTCAAAAGTACCATTACCATCACTTGATGCAAAGAAAGTAACACTAGGATTTACTTGCCATCTTGCATACAAGGTGATGTCTTTCTCTGGGTAAGCATTTGAATCGTATTTTTGTGTGCATTCCTTATCGGTGTACCATTCGTAAGTAACAAAGTTGTAGTTTTCAACTAAATTTGCCGGATTAGTTGGAATAGTATCAAGTTGGATAGGTTTACCTTTGTAACCAACATCGGAAACATAGAGTTCATCAGGCATGGAACTATCGTAAGAAGATTGGTTGAAATTGTAGGTAATTCTAACTTCCTTTGAAAAAACTGCATAAGCATTTGCTTCAGTTGTGTAAGGAATTTTCTTTAAATCTGGAGATGAAAAATCAATCTTACTTGAGTAAGAAGTGCAGATATTTTCACTTGTATCCAAGGTGCAGTTTTCAAACCATCCTAAAAATACATAACCATCTCTTTGTAAATCTGGGACATCAACATCAACGGCAGTTCCTGCAACACCAGAGAATTTCTCAGTTAAATTATTCTCAGTTGCAGTACCTTCAACAGGGGTACCACCGCAGAAATGGAAGTTAATTTTTCCCATAACTGTATTATCGCAAGAAGTTAAAAATAGTGTTGAAAAGGTAATTAAACTTAAAAGTGATTTTTTCATATTAAGCTCCACCTCCAGTTACTTGTATAACAACGATGAACAACATCGTAATGAATAAAATTGCTGCTAGAATGAATAAAATAATTGTAAAAACAAGGATCAATCCGTTCCATTTTGCATCTCTTTTCATCAAAACGATACCTAAAGCTAAACCAGCTATGGCAAAGATGAATGCAAAGATTGAAAGATAAATATATGGAGTAGGTTGACCATTATCACTTTGTGCAAAGAAAGCACCTAAACTTAAGCCCAATGTAATTATCATGACAACGGTAACTACATAGCGCAAAATCATATCAACTTTTAACTTTTTAGAATATGAGTCTTCATATTCTTCATCAGTCATTGAATCATTCAAAATAGGTTTCTTTTTCATATGTATATATTTTATCTTATTAATACTAATTAATAGCCGATTAATATCTTTCCGCAGTAATTTTACGAAGTAAAAATTACTGACAAAGTGATAATATTACAAACTTTAGTAAAACAACTCTGTATATGTTAGGAAAATTGTTAATTTAAAATAAATATTATAATTTATAAAAAATTCGTGCCCTGCGACACGAATTATATTAACAATACTAATTAACTAATTATTTTGATTTGTGGTTTTTACCTTTGTTGGAAAAGACTCTTTTTTCTTTTTCAACATAACCTTCTGGTTTTTCTTCAAATTCCTTGTGGGATAAAGAAATCTTACCAGCTTCATCGATACCGATGACGACAACTTTGATGTAATCACCTAAGGAGACAACATCTTCAACCTTTTCAACTCTTTGGTACATCATATTGGAAACGTGTAACATACCATCTGTGGAACCGAATAAGTTGATGAAGCAGCCGTAAGGTTCAATTCTAACAACTTTACCTTCGAAAACATCACCGATTTTAACAACTCTGGCGATATCTTGAATGATTTGTGTGACATTCTTGATAACTTCAGGATTTGTGTGATAAACGATAACTCTACCATCATCATTGATATCGATTGCGACATTATCGTTTTCTTCGATAATCTTGTTGATAACTTTACCTTGAGAACCGATAACTTCTCTGATCTTGCTAGGATCGATATTAAAGGTATTCATCTTCAATGCGTATTGGCTTAATTCTTCTCTAGGTTCTGGAATTGCAGCTAACATAACATCAAGAATTTCTTTTCTTGCCTTATGAGCTTGAGCCAATGCTTCTTGTAAAACTTCTTTAGTGATACCTTTAATCTTGATATCCATTTGTAAGGCAGTGACACCGCTAGGAGTACCAGCAACCTTGAAGTCCATATCACCAAGGTGATCTTCCATACCTTGGATGTCAGTTAAAACAGTGTAAGGATGTTTACCATCGATTGGACCGGATGTAATTAAACCCATTGCGATACCGGAAACAGGAGCTTTGATTGGGACACCTGCATCCATGAGTGCCATACATGAAGCACAGATTGAAGCTTGTGAAGAGGAACCGTTTGATTCAACAACTTCAGAAACACATCTGATTGTGTATGGGAAGACATCTTCACTTGGAATAACGTAACTTAATGCTCTTTCACCTAAAGCTCCGTGACCGATTTCTCTTCTACCTGGAGTACCAGTTCTACCGATTTCGCCAACTGCATATGGTGGGAAGTTGTAGTGGTGCATCCAACGTTTACCTTGTTCACCAGTAACAGAGTCAAGGATTTGAGCATCGGATAAAGGTCCTAATGTACAAGAGGAGATAACTTGTGTTTGACCTCTGGTGAACATTGCTGAACCATGGACTCTAGGTAATAAGTGAACTTGAGCATCCAAAGGTCTGATTTCATCAATCTTTCTACCATCAGGTCTAACCTTATCTTCTGTAATTAATCTTCTAACTTCATCTTTGACGACAGTTTCTAAGATATCCTTAACCATATACATGACGGATTTCTTAGTCTTTTCGTCTGCATATTCTTTAGCATCATAGATGTCGACAATTTCTTGTTCGATATCATCGATTGCATTTTGTCTTTCAAGTTTATCGTGAATGGAAACAGCTTTGATCAATCTGTTCTTGCTGTCATTCAATTCGTTAACTTCTTTTTGAAGTTCAGGGTCGATTGCATAAACTGGAATATCACGTTTTGGCTTACCAACTTGTGCGATGATTTCTTCTTCAAAAGCGATGAGTTTCTTGATTGCTTCATGACCGAACATAATAGCATCGAGCATAACTTCTTCAGGTAATTCATTTGCACCAGCTTCAACCATGTTGATTGCAACCTTGGTACCAGCAACTGTTAAGTTCAAATCGGATTTAGCACGTTCTTCTTGAGTTGGATTGATGACAAATTGACCATCAACTCTACCAACTTGGACACCAGCGATTGGACCATCGAATGGAATATCGGAAATACCGAGTGCAAGTGAAGAGCCAAACATTGCTGCCATTTCAGGTGAGCAATTTGGATCACATGATAATACTTCGTTGATAATTTGAACTTCGTTTCTAAAACCATCAGCAAACATAGGTCTGATTGGTCTATCAATTAATCTTGCAGTTAATGTTGCATGTTCACCTGGACGACCTTCTCTTCTTAAGAAACCTTGTGGAATCTTACCAATTGAGTATTGTTTTTCATTGTAAACAACTGTGAGTGGGAAAAAGTCGGTACCTTCTTTAGGCTCTTTTGCAGCACAAGCAGTGGATAAAATAACAGTGTCATTATATCTTGTTAAAACTGCACCATCGGCTTGCTTACTAATTTCGCCGATTTCAACTTGTAGATTTCTACCGAAGAAATCTAGTTTGAAAACATTTTTCATTTATAACCTCTCTAAACTAAATATAACCTTATTTATTTTATCAATTTTAAAGGCTCAATTTTTAACAAAAGTATATAAATATACTTTACTTACCACGACATCTTTTTAATTGTATCTAAATGTACCCAAAAGAAAAAGCAATCTAACAAACTAATGTTAAATTGCTTAATTGAAATACTAATTTATTCTAACAAACTATCTGTAATAGATTTGTTTCTTAAGTGCTTCAAATTCCTCTTTAGAAACTAAGACTTCGGCAAACTTTAAGCCGAATTCAATTGAGTAATAAACTGATTTACCTGTGATCAATTTACCATCAACTGTAACACCTTCATCAGTGTAGTGACCGTCGAAATCTTCATTCATTGAAGTGAAACAAGTGTAATTCTTGCCTTCCAAAATGCCCATTCTACCTAAGATTGTAGGTGCGGCACAAATTGCTGCGATATATTTATCGTTATCTAAGAAAGTGTTGATAATCTTTCTAACTAAAAGGCTATCTTCAATCTCTTTGTAGTGAGGACCACCAGGTAAAAATAACATATCGTATTGATCAAAATTGTTGATATCTTTTGCAAAAACTAAATTTGATAAGCAAATACCATGTTTGCTGACAATTGTGTTTTTATCGTTAATTGTTGCGATAGTAACTTTAACATGAGCTCTAGTTAACATATCAACTGTAGCCAACATTTCTACTTCTTCAACACCGTTTGTACAAAGTACTAAAACTTCTTTCATCATATCTCCTTTCAAAGAAATGCAAGGCATTTCTTCAGTGTAAATATATTACCACTAAATATGTTATATAAGTTAATATGTGCTAACATATTTCCGGAGGTTTTCGACATGGAAAAAAACGAATTCGACTCAAAATTTAAAGAATTAACTAAAATTTTCGATAAAGTTAAAAGATATTTGCACATGTATTCAGTTCTCCAGTACGATCAATCTACAGTTTGTCCCCAATCAGGCATGGAAGAACACAATAAAGATTTCGTTGAAATCGAAGAAGTTTTCTTCAAATTATGCAACTCACCTAAATATTTCAAACTTATTGAAGAGTTGAGTGCCAATATCGATTTATGTGATAACGAATACGACAAAGTTTTGATTAGAAAATTGAATAAGAGCTATTTGAGAGATAAAAATATCACTTCTAAGCAAAATAAACAATTTTCAATCATCATGAACAGTGCATTCACATCTTGGATCAAGGCTAAAGAAGAAAATGATTACAACATTTTCAAACCAACCCTTAAAAAGATTGTTGAATTATCAAAGAAGAAAGTTGAATTATCCTCCTTACCAAGTTTAGGTAATCCATTAAATGACATCATGGATAGTTATGAAGAAGGTATGACAACAGAACTTCTCGATCCATTCTTTGAAAAACTCAAAGAAAGAATTGTTCCTTTATGCAAGAAGATTAGAGAATCTAAGACCTTCATCAGATCCGATTTCACTACAAGATATGTTCCTAGAACAAAACAACTTGAATTTGCTAAATATTTACTTGAAACAATCGGTTTTGATTTAACAAAAGGTTGTATTGGTGAAAGTGAACACCCATTCACAACTTCAATCAGCCAATTCGATACCAGAGTCACCACACATATTTATGAAAATAACTTCATTTCAAACATGTATTCAATCATTCATGAAGGTGGTCACGGAATTTTTGGTCAATCCATTCCACAAGAGATGTATGACCACAATATTGATGGTTACAGATCTTTAGCAGAAGATGAATCTTCGTCAAGATTCTTTGAAAATATCATCGGTAGATCAAAAGAATTCATCCATTTAATCTATCCTAAATTCCATGAAATCTTCAGAGTTGAATTAGGTGATGTCACTGAAACTGAACTCTACAGAGCAGTTAACCAAGTTAGCTTCCAACCTATCAGAACTGAAGCAGATGAATTAACCTATTCACTTCATATCATGATTAGATATGAAATTGAAAAAGAACTTTTAAATAACAACTTATCCGTCAATAACTTGAATAAGTTATGGAATAAGAAATACAAAGAATATCTTGGCATCGATGTTAAAAATGATAACGAAGGTATCTTGCAAGATGTTCACTGGTCAAGTGGTTTCGGTTACTTCCCAACATACTCTTTAGGTAACGCTTATAACGCAATGTATTACAACCGTATGAGAAAAGAAATTGATGTTCCTGGTTTAATTCAATCAAATAACATCAAGGAAATCGTCAACTGGTTGAAAGAAAATGTCTACGAATCCGCAAGTTATTTAACACCAAAAGAGTGGATTAAGAAGATTACCGGTCGTGAATTAGACCCAACTGACTATCTCGATTATTTAGAAAATAAATACTCTGAATTGTACAATTTGAAATAACAGGAGGTTATAAAACAATGCAGAAATTTGATCCTAATTTTGAAGACTTTTTGAAAGTCGAACCAAACGAACCTAATTTAGAAGAGTTCAAAAAAGATTACGGAGCAGTAATTGAAAAACTCAAGAATGCAAAGACAGCTGAAGAAGCAATCGCTGCTATTAGAGAGTCATTTGTTCTCGATGAATCTTTATCAACTCAATACGGTTTAGTTTATGTTCATCATACAATCGATACTCGTGATGAAAAATACACAAGATACTCCGAAATCTTTGATGAAATTCTTCCTTACATCAACGATTTAGGTCAACAAATCAATAAACTCATCATCGAAAGTCCATTTATCAAGGAAATTAAAAAGGAATTCTCTCCTTTATTTATCAAACAAATCAAACTTTCTTTGAAGACATTCGATCCTAAGGTTATTCCTTTATTACAAAAGGAAAATTCTTTAGTTGCTAAATACGTTAAACTAATTGGTTCTGCAGTCATCGAATACAAAGGTGAAAAATACTCACTTTCACAAATGGGTAAATTCACAACTCATAAGACTAGATTAATCAGAAAAGAAGCTAATGAAATTGTCTTATCATGGTGGGAAGAACACGAGAAAGAAGTCGGTGATATCTTCGATGAATTAGTTCACGTCAGAGATGAAATCGCCCAACAATTAGGTTATCGTAACTTCATCCAATTAGCCTATGATAGATTAGGTAGAACTGGCTGGAATGCTAAAGATATTCAAAACTACAGAGAACAAGTTAAAGAAAATATCGTTCCTTTAGCTGTTAAAGTCTTATCCGATCAAAAGGAAAGATTAGGTTATGGCGATGATACTCAATTCTATGATTACAATATCTTCTACAAATCAGGTAACCCTACTCCTAAAGGTAATAAGGATAAACTTGTTGATCAAGCAAGAAAACTTTATCACAGATTGAACAAGGAATGCAGCCATTACTTCGATTTCATGATTGACCACAATTGCGTTGACCTTGAAGCAAAACAAGGTAAATCCGGTGGCGGCTACATGGAATATTTCCCTGCACTTAAAACAAGTTTCATCTTTTCCAACTTTAATGGAACCGATGGAGATGTTGATGTTTTAACCCATGAATTCGGTCATGCTCTTCAAGGTTTCTTAGCCGGTAAGACAATCGATGTTCCTTCACTTCGTTCCCCAGGTATGGAATGCTGCGAAATGCACTCAATGTCCATGGAATTCTTAACATATCCTTACATGGAATTGTTCTTCAAGAAGGATGCAGATAAGTACAGATACAAACACTTAGCTGACGCAATAACATTTATTCCTTACGGTACAATGGTTGATGAATTCCAACACATCGTTTACAAGAAGCCTAATATGACTCCTGAACAAAGAAATAAGGAGTGGTTAAAACTTGAAAAAGTCTATCGTCCTATGATGGATTACAAGAATCAAAAATTCCTTAAAGATGGTTGCTGGTGGATGAGACAACATCACATCATCGAAAATCCTTTCTACTACATTGACTACACAATTGCTCAAGTTGTTGCATTGGAATTCTTTATTGAAAGCCAAGAAGAACTTAAGGAAAAAGAAGGTAGCAAGAAAGCCAACAAGACTATGAGAAAATATCTCAAATTCTGTAAGACTGGTGGTAAGAAAGTCTACAAACAATTGCTCAGATCTTGTAAGATTGACGACCCAATGGTTCCTCCAACTCAAAAAGAAGTTGCAACCAAGGTTATGGATGTCTTAAATTCTTACAACGTTGAAGAATTAGATAAGTAATTTAAATTAACGTTTCTATAAGTCGGATAAAAATTTGCCCGACTTTTTTAATTTTTTCGTCTTTTCATGCGATATATGTTATGAAAAGGAGAAAACTATGAAACTTAGATTGATTTTACCTACTATACTTCTTTTGACATCATGTATAAACGAACCTGTGAGTTCATCTTTTGTCGAAATAAACGATATCTCAGAAATTGAAGAAAATAATTATTATCTATATATCTTTAATAAGTACTGTCCAATCTGTAAGAAAGTAAATTCAGCTTTGGAAGAATTAGTCTTTGATGTTAATTCATCTTTATTCAAGATTGATTTAGAAAACTTCAAGAACTCATCGAATAAGGATTTGATTAATACTTATAAGGATGAACTATCTGAGATCTCAAATATCAATTTCTTTAAGTATTTCTATGTTCCCTTAATCTTTAAAGTGGATGATGGTAAAGTTACTAAATATGTTTCATCATTTAAATATGACGATAACGAAATTAAAGAAACTTTACTTCATTTTGTTGTATAAGAATGTTTGAATATCATTAATTTTCTTATTCAAAATGTAATGAGAAATATCGTACTTCTGGCAAATCTCATACTTATTCATTCCAGAGATATATTCCATGAAAATATCGGTGAATCTTTTGCCGAAATATTTATTAACTTCTTCGAAAGCATACATGACATCACAATCAGTTTTAATTTCATCTAAGCTACTCGGTTTGTAAACATACTCATTCAAATCCTGCTTTACTTCTACCTTATCTTTTAAAAAAATATAATTTCTTAATTTTGACGTAATAAAACAGGAGAAGAAATGTTTGATATTTCTTCTAAGAAAATGGATAAATGAGCCGATATTTGGTGAATATTTTCTCTTAGTGTATTCAATGATGTCAGTAAGTTTTTTGTAACAATCACTTTCTTCCAAAAATGGATTGTCTTTAATTGCATTATAAATATAACGGTCAATTATTGGTTGTAATCTATTATAAAGTTCATTATTTGCTTCTTGATCTTGTCTAGCTAGAATAACAAGATCATCAAGTTTTGTATATTTATATTTAAGCGAAACAAAATCGTGAGGATTAGTCCCCGTTGAAAAATCTTTTCTTATCTATGCACCCCTTTCCAATTTTTACTTACTTATTTACTTTTCTACGATAACTTTCAATGTATGATAAAAAGCATGCTGTGGCGACATTAGCATTGAGTGAAGTAATCGTACTTGTTGAAGGGATTTTAGCGATAAAATCAGAGTTTTCTAAAACTAATCTGGAAACACCTTTACCTTCGTTACCTGTAACTAAGGCAATCTTACCAGAATAATTGATTTCATCAAATAAATCGTGACCTTTATCTGATGAAGAAACTACGAAATAACCAACTTTCTTAAGTTCTTTGATAGTATTAGTTAAATTTGTAACTTGGCAAATTGGAACAAATTCTTCGGCACCAGTGGAAACTTTGATAACAGTTGGTGTCATTTGAACCTGTCTATTCTTCATGATAATAATTGCATCAACATTAAAGAAACAGGCGGAACGAATGATAGAACCAAAGTTAACTGGGTCATTAATACCATCGAGTAAAAGAATAGTTGAATCTTGCTTGTCTTTGACTTTATTCAAAACTTTATCAAAATCAGTGTATTTAAAATCTGATAAATACAAAAGATAACCTTGGTGGTTCTTATCATTGCAGATTTTATTAAGCATATCTGCAGGTACAGTTTGAATAGTAACACCTTTTCTTTCACAAGTTTTGATAATCTCTTTATCAGGATTGATCTTTTCATGAATGAGTAACTTGGTTGGAATTCTTTTTCCATCCAAAGCATTCTTTACAGGTATTCTTCCAAAAACAAAACTTTCCATACTATTTATCCCTTCACTAACAAAATACTAAATAATTTCTTTTTTCACAAAAATATTTTCAAACTCTTCAATTGTGACTTTGTTGTCGATCAATTTATGAACAATTTCTTTCTCTTTCAAATTAAAAGAAGCAATATCATATTTAGATAAATGATATTTTAACATTTTGATAACTCGTTTACTCAGTAAGGAATTCTTCAAAAATTGCTTATTATTCATCTTTTTATCATTTAAAAAGCTGTAAAAAGAAACAAATTCTTTCTTCAAATTTATTAAATCTGTAACTGTAAATTTAATATTTTCATCTTTATGTTGGAAGTAGCATCCAACACGAGAATAAGTACTAACCTTTTTACTTAACGCATAAAGTTTAAGCATCATCAAAAGATTACTCATAAAATAAACTGTATCTGAGTATTCGATGTATTCCAAGGATCTGACAAGGAATTCTTTTCTGATAAATTTATTGAATAAGAAGATGTCCCCTTGTTTATTAAATTTCTTTTTAACTATGTTTTTAAAGTGTGGTTTAGGTGAAAAGATGTGGAATTTCGATAGGTTTTTATCGTAATCGTACTCGATGTAACTGGCTGAAACAATATCAGGATGCTTATTCTTTTCGACAACTGTATTCATTCTGCTAATCAAATTTACACGAGGGATGATATTGGTATTTGAAATGTTGTAATACTTGCAATCAGTCTCTTCAACAATCTCTTTAATTGCGGTACATAAGTTTGTGTAGACCTTAAAATTGAAGACATTTTCATATCTGTAAACGAAGCCTTTAATTGATGAATCGATACTCATAACCTCATCTTCATGAATTAAAAGATAAACGATGTAATTTTTCGAATCTTGGTTCAATAAATTGGTGAAGAAATTCTTGTTGTAATCGTTGTTAAAACAATTCTTAACTTCATAAATTAAGCAGAACTTTGCCTTCTTTTCTGGATTGTCTTTGTATGTGTCAATCAAATTATTTTCAAGTAATAAAGGTGTGTAAGAATTACCGTAAATAAGTTTGTGACGTAAAAATAAGAAAAATACATCCTTGAAGAATGCATAGATTAAATAGAAGTAATTCAATCTAACCATCATTGAATCGTAGCGGTAGAAATGTCTGAATAATCTAAAGTAACAATGAGGATGTCTAAATAAATTCAAATACTGAGATTTATATCCTTCTTTGTTGATGATAAATAGCTTAAAAACATACAAAACATCGAAGTAAGTTCTTAAAACATGTTTATCTCCAGTGTTTCTGCTTCGACTGGATTTATTAACTATAGTTGATACGAAAATATTCTTATCAAAAACAGTCTTTTTCGAGAAGTAGAAGCATTTTGAGATGAACGAAAAGTCATTACCTATAACTAAGTTATTCTCGAAAACAACTTTATTAGATTTAACTAAATTTGTTCTAAAAATATAGAGTGGGAGATAAGGTCTAATCTTTTTAAACTTCAAGAATTCAGAGAGTAATCTAAGTCTATTTGTGTAAATATCTCTAAAAGATTTCTTGATAACTTTATTCTTCTTGTATCTAGCAATTGAAGTGACAAAAATATCTGCTTCAGCTTTAGTTAAAGCATCTTTTAACCTAGAAACATAGTCGAATTCAAAGAAGTTTTGGTCATTAAAAATTTGAAAGTATTCCGTTTTAACTCTGTACTTAATTAAGTAGTTAAAAAGAGAAGATTCACTTCTGTTATTTGAGTGAACAAATTCGTACTTTATATCAGTTTTATGGAGTTCAGTTTCTAGAGATTGATACTCGAAATTATCATCGACGACAAAGATAGCTTTGTAGTTTTTATCAATCTGTTCATCCAAAGATTGGAGCATTAAAGACATGTCTTTATCGCAGTACTTAAAGTAAATAATAAACGTAATAAATCTACTTGTCATCGATTTTCCTTCTTTACGTAAATTTTAGCATAATAAACAAATTATCTTATTTCTAAATAAGATAAAATTAAATATGGAGTTTCTAATGAATTTTTACAGTTTTAATATCACTTCCGATTACTCATTTTTAAAATCATTGATAACCGAAAACGCACTTAAAAACAGTGCGAAAACTAAAGGTTATGCCGGTTTTGGTGTTGCCGATGATAATTCATTATTAGGTGTGGCAAGTTTTGCGGATTCACTTAGTAATTCCAACATCAAATTCTTTGTTGAATATAAAACTGTATTGGAATTTCCAGATTTTAAAGCAAAAGTTATTCTCATTTCAAAAAATGAAAATGGATATTTAGATTTAGTTAAAATTTGTAATTTAAAAAAAGAATCTATCACGCTAGAAAATTTAGTTAATTACAATTTAGCAAATTTAGCAATCATCATTTTAACTACAGAAATTGAAATTAATATCAATAATTTAAACTCTGATAAAGAAATTTTAGAAAACTTAAATAAGGAAACTGATTTATATTTTGGTGTTGAACTTTATTCAAATCATGACCTTCAAAGACATCAAGATTTATACAGATTTTTTGATGAAAATAACTTTAAAGCAATCGTTGCTCCAAGTGTTAGATACATCAACTCAGATGAAAGTAAATCATTCTATTTAGCTGCAGATATTGGTGGAAGTACTAATGCATTTCTTAATAAAAACTACTCCTTCCATCTTTTGTTACCACAAACTTTGAAGAAGATTTACAGAGAAAAAGACATCATTGAGACATCAAAACTTGGTGATAGCATCAACTACAATTTCTACGACATTAAAAAAGGTCATCTTTTCTCATTGTATGGTTCAGAAGATGAAGATTTTAAAGTCTTAAAAAGCAAAGTTGATGAAGGTTTGATAAGACTTAATCTTCAGGATGATCAAACATACTTAAGTCGTGTTGAAGAAGAGTTGAATACAATTCACAAGAAATCTTTCTCATCCTACTTTTTGATTGTTGCTGATTATGTCAATTACGCAAAAAATAACGATATTAAAGTTGGTCCAGGCAGAGGTTCTGCTGGTGGATGTTTATGTTCATATCTTTTAAATATCACTGAGATTGATCCATTAAAATACAATCTTTCATTCTCAAGATTTTTGAACGAGCAAAGAAAAGATTACCCAGATATCGATATCGATTTTGAAGATACTAAGAGAAACTTAGTCATCGAATATTTAAAGAATAAATATTCTCCAGAAAACGTCGTTAATATCATAACTTACACATCTTTTAAGCCTAGAAGTGTTCTTAAAAGTGTTGGCGCAAAATTGAATTATTCACCTGAACAAATTTCATTAATTACAAATTCAATTTCACTTACCGCTAAAAATTTTGATGATGAATTAAGTTCAAATCCAAACTTCCAAAAAGTTATGAAGAATAAATTTGTCTCGGAATTAGTTAATCAAGCAAAACCACTTTTGAATTTAAAAAATAACACTTCAATTCACCCTGCAGGTATTATTTTGTCACCTACAAAAGTGGATACAATTATTCCAGTAACCTACAATCAAAACTTAGATATTGCCTGTTTTGAATATCAATTCATGGAAAAACTAGGTTTTGTTAAGATGGATATCTTAGGTTTATCCAATTTATCTTTCTTACGTAAGATTGAAGAATACATCACAGAAATCTACGGCGTAAAAGACTTTTCCATAAATGATTTAAATGATAAACAAACTTACGAAGTTTTAAATAAGTTGTTACTTTCAAACATCTTCCAATTAAATGGTGCCGGTATTTCTTATGCAATTAAGCAAATTAAAATTGAAAACTTCAATCAACTAATTGCTATTCTTGCGTTGTATAGACCTGGTCCAATGGATAACATCCCAAGTTATGCTAACAGAAAGAATGGTGTGGAGAAAATTTCTTACATCACACCATTACTTAAACCAATTCTTGAAGATACTTACGGAATTATTATTTACCAAGAGCAAATCATCGAAATTTGTAATAAGATTTGTCATCTTACTCAATCAGAAGCTGATCTTTTCAGAAAAGCAATGTCAAAGAAAGATGAAAAGAAGATGCTTATTTACAAAGATAAATTTATCTCTGGAGCAATTCAAAGTGGTTTAACAAATTCTCAAGCATATGAACTTTATAACTTAGTCTTTAAGTTCTCTCAATACGGTTTTAATAAATCTCACACCGTCAGTTATGCAATGATTACTTATAGACTTCTTTATTACAAAGCTCATTATCCAAAAGCATTCTATATTGCTAGTTTTGAAAACGAATCAATTAATGATAATTTTGTTAGACTTATTAACGAATTACCTAATTTCAATCTCAAACTTAGAAATCCTTCAGTTAAATATTCAACCAACCATTACAGAGTTGTAGATAACAATATTTACATGCCATTGAAGGCAATTAAAAATATTGACGACACAACAATTTCTACAATTTTAAATATTCAAGATAGAGAAAATTTAGAATCATTTTTTGCTTTCCTCTATGGATTAGATAAATCAGTAAATTTAACAAAAAACTTATCCGGATTAGTTAATAGTGGAAGCTTAGATTGCTTCAAGATTGGAAGAAACACAATTTTATCAAATAAAGATACAATCAACCTTTTATTTGAAATGATCACATCAAAGGATGATGGCTTTGCATTTGAACATGTCCCTGGTTCAATTGCAGTCAGTTTCTTAAAAGAGAAAGAAGCTATCGGAATATTTAATAGCGTAGATCTGTACAAATATTTCAAAGTTGATAGGACAAAATATAAGATATTTTTAGCAACAGATGATGAAAGAATTATTAACGATAATACTAAAGTCATTCTTTCAACTGACGAAACTAAAAATTATAAAATTAAATACGATAAGAGATATTCAATTCAACCTTACGACTTTTTTGCAGTTAAAAAAGTTAGTAAAAGAGAAGTTGAGCGTGAAATCTACGATCGCATCACAATATTAAAGGAGAATCATCATGGCTAAAACATTTGTTCTTGACGGAAATTCAATTTTATTTCGTTCATTTTACGCTACTTACAATTACACAAATCCTACATATTTGATGCGTTCTAGAGATGGAACACCAACTAATGCAATCTTTGCTTTCCACAACTTTATCACCAAATTTAGAAATCAACTTTCTGATGGTGATAGACTTGTTGTTTGCTTTGATACAGGTAAAAAGACATTCAGAAGTGAAGAATTTAAAGATTACAAAGTTCAAAGAAAACCAATTGAACCTGAACTTGTCACTCAAATTCCAATCGCTCATGAGATGCTTGATTGCATGAATATTTTCTACATCTCCAAAGAAGGGTATGAAGGTGATGATTTAGCCGGTTCATTTGCAAAATACTTTGAATCAATCGGTGATGATGTCACAATCTTCACATCCGACAAAGACTTCCTTCAACTTGTTGATGATAAAATTACGGTTGCTATCATCAAAAAAGGTTTAACAGATATTCAATTTAATACCCTTGATAATATTGAAGAAAACTATCAACTTAAGCCAAAACAGATTATCGACTTTAAAGCCATCGCTGGTGATTCATCAGATAATTACAAGGGAATTCCAGGAATGGGTGAAAAAACTACCATCCCACTTTTACAAAAATATGGTGATATTGAAACCATTTATGAACATCTTAGTGAACTTAAACCTGGCGTTCAAAAGAAATTTACCGAATACAAAAATGACTGCATGATCTGCAGAAGAATTGCCACAATTATCACCGATATCGATGTTAAAGAATATGCAGATAAATCTTTTGTTAAGCAACCTGACGTCGCAAAATTAAAAGAATTTTACGATAAATATTCGTTGGATAAATTCTCTGCACAACTTGAAAAAGAAAGTGCAACTTCTGTTCCTCAGCAAAACCAAGTTAAATCTAAATTACATGAAAAAGTTGAAATTTCATCTTTTGCAGATATCAAAGGTGAAGTTAGTTCAATTTACTTTTCTTTGAATGGAACTAACGAAAATAATGCAGAAATCCTTGGCTTAATTTTCTCAACTAAAGATAAAAACTACTTTTATCCATCATTTTATTTGAATAATGTTGATGATGCTTTGACCAACTATCTTAAATCCGATAAACCTAAAAACACATACGATTCCAAGTCTTTAAACGTTATTTTAAATAGATTAAATCTTCCTTTCGCTAACGCAATTGAAAATGATATTTTACTTGCAGAATACGTCTTAAATCCTGACTTTGATTCAAATGTAAATATCCTTATCGAAGACAATTTAGATGTTGATGTCACAACTTTAGATACAACCGATAAAGCAATTGCAATCTGCCAAGTTGTTTCACAAGTTAAAGACTACTATCACGATAAAATAACTATAGAAAAGCAAGTTGATTTATATAAGAATATTGAAATACCACTTTCTTTAGTCTTAGCAAAGATGGAAATTGAAGGTATTCCTTGTGACAGAAAATTCTTAGCTGAATTAAACGATAAATATAAGAAAATTATCGCTGATATCAGAAGTAAAATTCTTGTTTATTGTTCTGATAAAAACATCAATTTAAATTCACCAACTCAAATCTCAAAACTTCTTTTTGATGAGTTGCAACTTGGTAAGAATTTAAAGAAGAAATCAACCAGTATTGACACCTTAAAAGCAATTGAAAATGAGCACGAAGTTATCTCACTTTTAATGGATTACAGAAAATACACAAAGTTAATTTCTGCATACACTGAAAGTTTGCCAAAATACATCACACCCGATGGTAAAATTCATGCAATTTTCAATCAAGCTTTAACATCAACTGGACGCTTATCAATGTCTGATCCTAACTTACAAACAATCTCAATTCGCACCGAAGAAGGTAAGGAAATGAGAAAAGCTTTCTACTATGAAGATGGATACAAACTTGTAAGTTTTGACTACTCACAAATCGAACTTAGAGTTCTGGCTCATATCGCAAATATCCAACATCTTATCGATGTTTTCAATAAAGGTCTTGATATTCATAGAGCAACTGCAAGTAAAATCTTCAATGTTCCTCTTGATGAAGTCACTTCAAGCATGAGAAGAAATGCAAAAGCTGTTAACTTTGGTATCATCTACGGTATCTCAGTTTACGGATTAAGTGTCGATTTAAATATTTCCTATCAAGAAGCGAAAGCCTTCATGGATAACTTTAAAAAGACATTCCCTGAGATTGATGAATATCAAAATAAAGTCATCCAATATGCAAAGAATCACGGTTATGTAAAAACTATTTTCAATCGTGTTAGATATTTAAAAGATATCAATTCACCTGATTTCCAAGTTAGATCTTTCTCAGAAAGAGCTGCAATTAACACAACTATTCAAGGTTCAGCAGCTGATTTAATTAAGGTTGCAATGGTTGAACTTGATAAGAAATTGAAAGATTATAAGACTAAGATGATACTTCAAATTCACGACGAACTTATTTTCAAAGTTCCAGATGAAGAAGTTGATGTTGTCATGCCAATTATTAAAGAAACCATGGAAAACGCAGTCAAATTAAGATGTAAACTCGTTTGTGAAGGTTCACAAAGTAAGACATGGTTTGACTTAAAGTAAGGAGAAAATATGCCTGAATTACCTGAAGTAACTACGATTATCAGACTTTTAAGTCCTAGCATTTTAAATAAAACCATTTCAAAAGTCGATGTTTTTTACAAAAATTTAATTAAATCCGATTACGATATTTTCACAAATGAAATCATCAATAAGACTATCAATTCCATCACAAGAACTGGTAAATTTATTGTCTTCCACCTATCTGAAAATTATCGTTTGATTGTCCACTTAAGAATGGAAGGAAAGCTTTTCTATTTCAAAAATTTTAGAATGGAAAATAGAGTTGATTCTGACTCACTTCTTTTCACTTTCAGTGACAATACCTATTTACTTTTCAACGACACAAGAAAATTCGGAGTCATGTATTTAGAAAAGGAAAATAGTGAAACTTCTGTTTTAGATTCTGTTGCTAAAGATCCTTTGCAGATTGAAACTGATGAAGAAATCGAAAAAATCTATAACGAAATTCATAAAAAGAAACTTCCTATTAAAGAGAGTTTACTCAATCAAAATATTATCTCTGGTTTAGGAAATATCTACGCCGATGAAGTTTTATTTGCTACTAGAATTTCTCCATTTAAGAAATCTAACGAAATTACTTTAGATCAAATTAAAGAGATTATTAAAGAATCAAAAAGAATTCTTACTTTAGCAATTGCAAATAATGGATCCACAGTTGATACCTATCATCCAGCTTTCAATGAAGACGGTAATTTCCAAAACTTCTTAAAGGTTTATGGAAGATACGGTGAAAAGTGCTCAGTCTGTGGCACAAAGATTGAAAAAAGATTCTTAAAAGGTCGTGGCACATCTTTTTGTAGACACTGCCAAGGTATTAAGCCTAGCTTTTCAATCACTGGTCCAATTGCTTCTGGTAAATCCACCTTACTTCAAATCTTTGAAGAGGATGGATTTGTCACTTTATCCCTTGATAAGTTAGTTAGAGTTAAATATTCTGACAAAACTTATATCAAAGAATGTGCAAAGAAATTCCCTGCGATTGTTAAAAATGATGCTTTAGATTTAGTTAAACTTCAAGCACTCTTAATTAACAATCCATCATTTAAGAGAGACTATCAAAATTTCCTCTACCCACAACTTAAAGAGATGGTTAATAACTTTTTAAATGACAACTACGATAAATATGTTGCTGTTGAAGTCCCTCTCCTTTTTGAAGCAAGAATGAATAATTTATTCACCTACAACATTGGAATCATCTCTAAAAACCAAGAAGAATTCCTCGCTAATCGTGGCGAAAAACATGTCAAAGAAAAACTTGAACTTAATAAGAATCTTCTTTTCTTCAAACATTTACAAGATTTAGATCTTCTTATTAAAAACGATGGTACCTACGAAAATCTAAAGGAAACCATCGAACAATTTATAAATTTCCATAAATAATAAAATTCCTGAAGCAAATAAACTTCAGGAATTTTTAATAGTTAATTTAATGAGTTAATTAAGAAATTGCGACTTTAATTTCGTCAACTACGACGTAGGCGAAATCGAATAAACCTCTTGCTAAACCGAATGATTTATCTAAATCAGCTTGGAGCCAATCGTTGAAACTTGTAACACCGTTACCAATCAAACCTAAGAAGTAGAGGATGATGCAACAGAGTGCTAAGCTGAGTGCGGCGCCAAAAACTAAACCTAATAATTTGTTGATAACTTTTAAGAAACCGATACTTTCAAAGGCAGAATTCAATGCCTTGAAAATAAGTTTAACAACGATGAAGCAGATGATGAAGATTACAATAAAGACAACGATAAACATCAATAAATTAGTTGTATCGTATCCAATTGAATCATACATGCTTTGGTAATAACCGTTGGATATAAATAAATTATTCAATGGTGTTGATGCAAAGTAAGCAACAACTGCGGCACATAATAATGATATAAGTCCACTAGCTTTGTTAAATAATCCTTTAATTGCACCAGTGATTGCACCAAGACCGATAATAATCAAAACGACAATATCAAGTACAGACATAGAAACCTCCTAACTAGATTTTATAAAATCTGTTCATTTTGTGAAACTTTCTTTTTTCTAGTACGTCTCTTTGGAGTACTTGAAACTATTGTTTCATTTGGTTGAGTAGTATTTTCAGCTGGAGTTTCACTAGATTTCTCGTTAGGTTTTTCAACAGCAGTCTCTTTTACTTCTTCCTTTTTAGGCTCTTTAGAAGCAACCTTTTCGACACTAGGCTTATTGACATAAGTGATTGTCAATTTATCGGAATTGATATCTTCTGGTTCATCCTTGGAAGTAACTTTTTCATCAATTTCAGGTAAAACCAATTTCTTCTTATTTTGAGTGGTATTATCTTTGATGTAAACTTGATCTTTAGCATCGGTAGATAATTTTGCACCAACGAATGTTGTGGCAACATTCAAAAGATGTTGATTGGTGAATTTCTTTGAGTGAAATAACTTGTAGAAATGTTCACTGACTGGGACTTGATCAGAGTGTTCTCTCTTATATTGTTCAATTCTTTGATCGTGAAGCATCTTCTTAGCAAGTTTGATTCTAGCTTGTTGTCTTGAAGTTAAAACCTTAGTTAAACTTGAGTTCTTTGTTCTAATCTTTGTGCCAACATTGTCAATAACAACGTCATAAATTTCAAACTGAGAACGACCGGAGAAGTTATTTTCAACGATGAATGTTTCCAAACGTAATGGGTTAAGTTTCAAAGTGATGTGACTTCTTGCAGGAACGATAACGTTTTTATTCTTCAAAGTGTTTTTCTTTGAATATTCATCGATAAAAGAAAGCAAAATTCCTTTGTATTCAAAACCAAAATCGGAGATGACAATATCTCTCCAATTGTTGTTGTAAATTGTGATTGATAAAACTTCGCTTGCCTTATTCTCATTCTTTTCAGTGCTAGATTCATAAGCAATTTTTGATTCAACTTTCAAAGTGGAATCAATAGACATCTTAGAAATCTTCGATACTTTTGAAAAGATGATTGAAATGAGTACTACTAAGACAATAACAAGTGCGACCAATCCAAAGATTACATAAATTTGATATTCGTTAAGTATATCCATATTAATCCTCTTCCTTTTACTTTAGAAATAACTTATCAACTTCAAATAAAGTTTGATTCAAATATCCTTTTAACTTAGGAAATTCAAGTTTATAAGCGTTTAACATCAATCTTCCTTTAGGAGTTTCTAAGTACTTCTTATCACCTAAGATAGGATGATTGTAATTTGCTAACTGGCAACGAATTTGATTTCTTTTTCCAGTTTCAATTGTAATATCAAGATATGATTTATTCTTTGATAAATCAACTCGATTAACTGTAAATCTAGTAATTGCTAAAGTATCTGTTTTCTTTTTGGAAACAAAGACGTTGTTGAATTTATCGGTGAAAAGATAATCTTTTAACATAACTTCATTCTTATCTTGGACAATTCCATCAACAACAGCTTCATACTTTCTGACAACTTCCTTATTTTCGAAAGCATCCTGAAGTATCTTCTTTGTTTTGAAATCTTTAGCAAAAATAACTAAACCTGAAGTGTCTTTATCAAGTCGATGGACAATAAACAAACTATTATGTTTATCAACCATCTTTAAATAGGTTAAAACCATATGATAAAGACATTTTTCAGTATGTTCATTTTTAATTGTCAAAAGAGAAGAAGGTTTATTGCAAACAATAACCTTCTCATCTTCGTAGACAATATTTAAATAGATATTCTCTTTTTTAGCTCTTTGATGCTTTTTAAGATACTTTTTAGGGGATTTATTCTCTACCATTATCTATTTGATTCAGCAATCAAACCTTTCAATTGTTCAATAACTGTTTCAGAGGCATAATCCTTAGGTAATCTAACCTTCCAGTTTGTACCTAATGTACCTGGTGTGTTGATTCTGTGATATGTATCTTGTTTCAAAAGATCTTGCATTGTGCATAAAACAAGTTCAGGTTCACTGACAAAGAGATTTCTGATGATTGCATCTGGGATTTCTTCATCATTTTGAACATTCAAGATAGATTTCATGAATGGAATAAGATCTCTGTGGCTGTCAATATAACCGCACATTGTATCGTTATCGTGAGTACCGATGTAAGCAACACAATCCTTAGTCCAAAATCTAGGTAAGTGTTCGTTGTTGTAATCTGCACCATCAAAACCAAATTCAAAAATCTTCAAACCTGGCCAACCACTTTCTTTCTTAAGTTCAACGACATCTTCAGTTAAGAAACCGAGGTCTTCAGCGATAATTTCCATACCGTTAGCACCTTTTTGGATAGCTCTAACTAAATCCATCTTAGGACCTTCAACCCATTCACCGATTCTAGCATTTGGAGAACCAAATGGAATTGTGTAGTAACTTGCCATACCTCTGAAGTGGTCGATTCTTAATAAATCGTAGAGTCTTTGACAGTGGGAAACACGTTTGATCCACCAGGAGAAACCATCTTCTTTCATGTGGTTGTAGTTATAAAGTGGGTTACCCCAAAGTTGACCATCTGCGGAGAAATAATCTGGTGGAACACCGGCAACAAGAGTAGGTCTTAAATCATCGTCAAGACAGAATTCTTGTGGGTTTGCCCAGACATCAGCACTGTCAAGAGCAACATAAATTGGAATATCACCAACGATGGAAACACCTTTCTTGTTGGCATATTCTTTAAGTTCAACATATTGATTGAATGCTTCGTATTGTAAGAAAATCCAGAAGTTGTAGTCGGAAAGATTATCTTTAACAACTTTTGCAACTGCAGCGTTATCATGTTTTCTTAAAGCATCATCTTGCCAATCTTGGTAGGATGAACCATTATTTAAATATTTGATAACCATGAATGCTGCGTAATCGTTAACCCAAGATTCATTTTCCTTAGCAAATTTTTCAACTTCAGCAACAACTGCTTTATCCTTGTAAGCATTTAAATATGCTTTCTTCAAAATAGGGAATCTTGTTTCGTATTGGAAACCGTATTCGACCCATTCTGTGTAAGGTTTATCCAATTCTTTAACATCTGCTTTTGTCAAATAACCTTTCTTAATCAAGGTATCCAAATCGATGAAATATGGATTTAAAGCGAATGCAGAGAAAGATTGGTAAGGACTATCACCATAGCTTGTTGGGTTCAAAGGTAAGATTTGCCAATATTTGACATTGGACTTGTTTAAAAATCTGACGAATTCTTTAGCTTTTGAACCGAAAGTACCGATGCCATACTTGCTAGGTAATGAGAAAATAGGAAGTAAAATTCCTGCACCACGTTTCATTAAATGTCTCCTTCTATACAATGTGATTACCATTTGATACAAAGCGATAATCACTCTTTTTCATGGCTAAATTATACTATTTTCATTAAGTAATATTTATAATAAATATATGTTAAATCTACTTGATTATTTAAAGACTTGTCCTAATAAAAAACTCGATAGTAAATCCTTCACAGAAGTTGATGGATTACTTTTTGCTGAGTTTTCATATTTAAGATTTGAAAACTTTATCAGCAAGAAAAACCTACCTTTAAAATTTAAGCAAATCGCTAATGATCTTGCTTTAAAATTTTTAAATATCGATAAGATGTACCGCTATGAATTCATCAATTTAGCTTTGAAATACTCAACAATCACACCTAGATACATGGATACTGAAATTGTTAATTTCAAAGCATCTTTTTCTGAGAAATACATCAAACAATTCTTCGGTATTACATTTATTATCAACGACTTACTCATCATCTCTTTCAGAGGTACAGATACCACATTCGTCGGTTGGAGAGAAGATATCGATTTCGGAATTAAAGATGATGTTTTATGCCAAAAAGATGCTAAAAAGTATGTCGACGCCATGGCTAAAGCCTATCCTGATAAAAAAATTGTTGTTGTCGGTCACTCCAAAGGTGGAAATCTTGCTCTTTACGGATCAATTTTTGCAGAACCTGAAGTTAGAGATAGAATTCTTACAACTTACAACTATGATGGACCAGGTATGTCACTTAAAAACTACAATTCAACAGAGTACATCACCTATGTTCCTAAAATTAAATCTTACACAACTAGTGAATCGCTTTTTGGACTTTTAATGTATCACCAGGAAGATATTATCTGCGTTAAATCATCCAATAAAGGTATTTTAAAGCACGAAGCTTTCTCTTGGCAGATTGAAAAGAACCACTTTGTCAAAGATAAATTAAGTGATAAAACTGTTTTTATTGCGACTGCATTGAACAATTGGATGAATGCAATGACTAAAAAACAGAAACAAGAATTCTTTGATACAATTTTTGCAATTGGTAGTAACAATGGTCAAATTAAAAATTTCCAAGCTGACTTAAACGCTTCAAGAATTTTCAACGGATTCAAGCAGATTCAATCACTTTCAAAACCGGAAAGAAAAGCAGTTCTTGATGGTTTTTCATTACTTTATGATTTATATGAAGCTACAGTGACGTCTGCTAATCAAAAGATTCCAATCCTTCTTAAATTCGTCGCAAAAAGATTTTTAAAATAGTATGATTTAGCCTAAATAAGATGAATTAACCAATTTAAGATTTTCAATTCAAAATGTTTTAAGATATGCTCTCAATACAGCATATCTTTTTCTTTATCATTTTTGAAAATTATTTTCACAATATTTTTTTATTTATTACACTTATAAAATGTATAAAATGATATCTGAGCTCTCTATTAATAAAGGAAGTATTATGGAAAAAAACAAAAATAACATTTTTGATTTAAACGCTTTAACTACTGAGGAAATGATCAAATTGGTCATTGGAAAAAACTTTTGGCAAACTAACGATTTAAACGGAAAAATTCCTACTGTATTCGTTTCTGACGGTCCAGTTGGTGTAAGAAGTTCAATCGATATAAATTTGCAAGATACTAATAAAGTAATACCATCTACCAGTTATCCTACAACACATGTTTTGGCACAAACTTTCAATAAAAAGTTAGCAAAAGATTATGCTCGTTGTATCGCAGATGACATGATTGAAAGAAACTTAGACATTCTTTTAGCCCCTGGTATCAACATTAAAAGACATTCTTTATGCGGAAGAAACTTTGAGTACTTCTCTGAAGATCCTCTTTTATCAGGCGAAATGGCATATGAGTACATTCAAGGCTTGAGCGAAAAGAATGTTGGTAGTTGCTTGAAGCATTACATTTGTAATAACTATGAATTCCAAAGACATTGGGTTTCATGTGAAATTGATGAACAAGCCTTTTATGAGGTTTATTTCTTCAATTTTATGAAAGCACTAAAAGCGAAACCTTGGTCTTTGATGTGTTCATATAACCTTGTTGATGGTGTTAGAATGAGTGAAAATGACTTCTTATACAATGAAGCTTATCAAAATGGTTTTGATGGATTAATTATGTCAGATTGGGAAGCAGTTAAAGATGCTACAAAATCCATAAATGCTGGTTTGTCACTGATCATGCCTTATCAAACTTGGCATGAAGAAAAGTTGAATGAAGATATAAAAACTGGACAACTTAATAAAGATGCTCTTAGACTTGCAGCCTCAAGGGTTTTGGATTTTATCCAAAAGAACGAAAAAGCAAAGAAACATAGAAAAGTTGAAACTACCTTAAAAGAGAGAAAAGATTTCGCATATCGTACCGCTCTTGAAGGTATCGTTTTACTTGAGAATAAGAATAATATCCTCCCTCTTTTAAATAAGAAGGCTAAGATTTTAGTTGGTGGTGTCCCTACACTTAAATATTTCACTGGTGGAGGTAGTTCTATCATCACTTTGGATCATGAGTTCAAGCCTTTAATTCATTCCATGAAAGATTGTGGTTTTGAAAATGTCACTCAAGGTGAATTCATGTATGACAACCGTGCTCACTCAGTTATTGTTGGCAATTTAAATAAGTTTGTTCAAGATTGCCATGAAAATGACGTCATTATTCTCGGTGTTGGTGCTGATAGAGATGTAATCGCTGAAGACTTCGATCGACAAGATATCAAATTATCAAAGGAAGAACTTCTAGGTATCAATTGCGTTTCAAAAGTTGGAAAACCAGTAATTTTAGTTGTCTATGGTGGCGGTGTTTTTGATTTACATGAAGTTAAAGATAAAGTTGATGCAATAATTTACGCAGGATTTGCTGGTGAAAGAGTTAGTGATGCTTTGGCAACACTTATTTCTGGCAAAGCAAATTTCTCAGGTAGATTGACAGAAACTTTCCCTGTAACTTTGGAAGAATCAGCTTCATACAACGACTACATCGATGAAAGAGTTATTAAGTATTGTGATGGAATCGATGTTGGCTACAAGTACTATTTAGCACACAATATTAAAACCTTATATCCATTCGGCTACGGTTTGAATTACTCAAAAGTTGAGTATTCAAATCTTAAGGTAGAATCTATTACTTCTCATAAAATCAACTTTTCTATCCAAGTTAAAAATGTTAGTAATTATCCTGTTGATGAAACAGTTTTGTTATTCGTTAGTACATTAAATTGTCCAATTAAGAGGCCAGTAAGATCTCTTGCGTCTTTCACAAAAGTAAATCTTTCTTCAAATGAAGAAAAGACTGTAGAAATTTCTGCCTTAAAAGATGATTTAAGATACTTTGATGTTGAAAATCATCAATTTAAGCTTTTTACAGGACAATACGAATTCCAAATTTGTTCTGATGCAGAACATGTACTTTTGTCAACTCTTGTTGATTTAAGTAAATAATTGTTTTCTCCATAAAATTTCCTTAGATATTATTAAGGAGTTTTATGCAATTTTATAAATCACTTTTATCATTATTAATGTTGCCTGCAATGTTAACCTCTTGCAGCTATGTTTCTGATGCCGAAAAAACCGGCTATGAATCATATGTAAATTTGGTTCAATTAGTTAATTACAACTGCACAACTTACAATATGGATACCGCTCTTACTAAAGGCGAAATTCATATAAATACTGAAACTTTTTCTGAAACTGATAGTACAAAATCAAATGGTTATGAAGGATTAATTAATCATTTCTTCTACACAATGTCCCCAAACAATAGAACAGTTTATGTCAGCAACAATAAAGAATCAAAATCAATTACTGCTAATCAGGAAATAACTTCCGTCAAGAAGTTATCTTTTGAAAGTGAATTATGTGCTTATTACATTGTAAAGGCTAATATTGTAAATACAGAGACAACACAAGAGGAGCCATATAAATATTTAGTATTCTCATACAAAAAGTAATTTATCAGGTGCAAAATTACCTCAACTTCCTTCATTTTACTATTGATATACAAATACTCACTTGCTATAATTTTAGGCGTAGAAAATAAATTTTTGAGAAAGTGAATTAAATTTCCACCTGATTTGCACAGCGAATAGGTAAAATGCTAAAAATTATTATTACGTTATTAATATTAATTAAAGTATTTTCAGGTGGAGATAATGAGCTTATCTCCACCATTTATTTTTGCCACATTATACGGAGGAAAATAATATTAATAATCATCCAGTAAAACCTAACAAGGTTTCCAACGACTTAGTTAACAACAAGATTCCATTCAAAGAGGTCTTGGTCATCGACCAAAACGGTGAACAATTAGGAGTTATGAGCAAGAATAATGCTCTTGCCGCTGCTGAAAAAGCCGGTTTAGATTTATTATGTGTTGCTCAAAACGCTAAGCCACCAGTTTGCAAGATCTTGAACTATGGTAAGTACTGCTTCGATCAGCAAAAGAAAGAAAGATTGATGAAAAACAATCAGAAGGGTAACGTCTTAAAAGAAATCCGTTTCACCCCAATGACCAATGAGCACGATCTTGTCACAAAGGCTAATCAAGCTAAAAAATTATTGGAAAAGGGTGCTAAATTGAAAGTTTCAGTCTTCATCAAAGGAAGAATGACAACAAAAATGGATTTAGCTGAAGAAACATTGAATAAGTTCATCGAACTTGTTAAAGATGTTGGTTTCGTCGAGAAGAAACCTCAACAAGAAGGAAAATATTATTTTTGCTTCATCTCTGCATATTCAAAGAAGTAATCTATAGGAGGAAAGTTAGATATGCCAAAAATGAAAACCAAAAAATGTGTAAGCAAACGTTTCCACATTACTGCTTCTGGTAAAGTTAAGAAATTCAACCAAAATACAGCTCACCTTAAGCACAGCAAGACACATAAACAAAAATTACATTTGAGTAAAGCCCGTTACCTCAACACAACCGATGGTAACACAATGAAGGGTTTAATCTCCAAGTAATAGAAAGGATATAGAGTAAAATGAGAGTTAAAGGCGGTATCGTCAAACATCAAAGACGTAAAAAAATCTTAAAAGCTGCTAAGGGTTATTTTGGTAGCAAACATCGTATCTACAGAACTGCTAAAGAAGCCACAATGAAGGCTCTTGCATACAGCTATATCGGTAGAAGAAATAAGAAACGTGATTTCAGAAAACTTTGGATCACAAGAATCAATGCTGCTTGCAGATTAAACGGCACAACTTACTCAGCATTCATCAACGGTTTAAAGAAGAACAACATCTCCTTAAACAGAAAGATGCTCAGTGAAATCGCAATCTCTTCACCTGAAGAATTTGCAAAATTAGTTGAAGCTAGTAAGAACTAATAATTTCTAAATTGTTGCAATAAGGTTACCTAGTTAGGTAGCCTTTTTTCGTATTTAAAAATCCTAGGTGATTAGCCTAGGATAGTAGTAATAACTAATTAGAACTCTTCATCCTCTTCATCTTTTAAGGAGATGACACGAGTTTCGATATTTTCTACGCATTGTTTAATAAGTGCTTCATAGTCAAAATTTGCTTCGTATTCTTCGCATTTATCAATTCGTGGACAGGTTGTTGGATCTTTTGTTTCAAAGATTGTGCAGCAATCTTCAAATGGGCGAATTGAGATATCATAAGTATCGATATCTTGGGCAGTTTTAATAATATCCAACTTATCCATACATGCAAGAGGTCGGATCATAGGAACATCCAAAACTGACTCGATAGTATTAATTGATTGCAAAGTTTGACTTGCAACTTGACCGATTGATTCGCCACTTGCAGCAACTAAGCAATGTCTCTTTCTTGCCCAGATTGAAAGAATTCTCATCATCATTCTTCTTAAAAGGGTGATGGCGTAGGAATTTGGGCAGTTACGATAGATTGCAACTTGCAACTCAGTGAAAGGAACAATATGAAGTTTAATTTCCTCTTGGTAAAAATTTAACTTATGAAGTAAATCAACTAATTTATCGATAACTTTCTCTGATGTGTATGGTGGAGCAGCAAAGTGCAAACATTCAAGTTTTACACCTCTTTTAAGCATCATGTAACCTGCAACTGGAGAATCAATGCCACCAGAAAGAAGCATCATACATTTACCTTGAATTCCAACAGGATAGCCACCAACACCACGATATTTCTTTCCATAAATATAAGCCATATCTTCTCTGATCATGATTGAAATTTTAAGTTCTGGCTTATGAACATCAACCTTGTATGTGTTGTTGTTACTTAAAATGTATCCTGCAACTTTTCTAACAATTTCATCGGAGTGCATTGGGAAAAGTTTATCAACTCTTCTAACTTCAACTTTGAAAGTTTCAGGTTTAACTGATTCAATTAATTCAAAAGCATACTTTTGAATTTCTGGAATATCTTTAGCAACGGCTTTAACATGGCTGACAGATAAAATACCAGGAATTCTAATTAAAACATCTTTAACCTTATCGAAATTTTCACCATTTAAATGGATGTAGATGTGATCTCTTTTAATATCGTAAGATAATTTGCTAAATCTTGGTTTTAAAGTTGCGACAACATTTCTTCCTAAAGCACGGATAAATGTCATCAAATTTTTTCCTTTGGTAGTCAATTCACCAAAGAAAACAATAATCATATCGTTTGTGTTATTTTCCATATTAACCTCATTTCTTTATGGAAGAAATTATCCTTGTAAATTCTTTGATAAATTCTTTGCCTTGAGCGATATCCTCTTCTCCTGAAAAGGATAAACGGATGGAATTTTGACAAATTTTATCGTCAAATCCCATGTTTTTTAATACTTTGGAGTAACTTGCGCTGTGAGATGAACAAGCGGAAGTTGTTGAGACATAAATCTCTTTCTTTGATAATTCTTCAACAACAACACTAGCTTTAGAAACTGTTGTTGAGAAATTTAAAATAAATGGTGATGAATTATTTAAGTTTGTATTGATGTGAATTTCTTCAATCTTATTAAGTTCATTAACTAAATAATTCTTCAATTCTTGAGCTTTCTTACTTCTTTCTGTTAAAGAAAGAATAGCATTTTTAATTGCGATTGAATTTGATGCAATTAAAGGAATATTTAAGGTTCCAGATCTTAAATTATTCTGTTGACCACCACCAGAAATTTCACAATTTAAAAAGATAGATTTCTTTTTAATTAGTAAACCAGCACTTTTTAACCCTTCGATCTTATGTAAAGATAAAGTAATCATATCAAAGATTGAATAATCAAAGTCAATTTTACCAACACTTTGAGTACAATCAGAAACAAAGATAGTCTTAGGTGAAACTTCATCGATAAGTTTTCTAACTTCTTTCAAGTTTAAGATATCACCAGTTTCATTATTGACTAACATGAGTGAAATCATGCTAACTTTACTTGAAGAAAGTATCTGTTTTAACTCAGTTAAGTCAATATTACCATCTTTATTAGCATTAAGTAAAATTGGTTCTATTTTACCTTCTTTATACTCAAGAACTGCATTGGTAACTGATGGATGTTCATATTTTGAAGTGATGACAACATCACCATTATTCTTATTTCTTGAAAGATAACCTTTGATAGCTAAATTATTGGATTCACTAGCACCTGAAGTGTAGATAATTTCATAGGTGTCAGGATCTAAATTTAAATATTTAAGAATAATTTTATTAGCTTTAGCGAGAATTTTTGTTCCTTCAAATGCAAAAAGGTGAGGTGAACTTGGATTAGCGAAATTTTGTTCATTCAATTTGATAAATGTGTCGATAACTTCTTTACTAGGTTTAGTAGTTGCAGCGTTATCAAAATAGATCATATCGTGTCTTCCCTTTCTGGAAATACTTTCTTCAAACAAACGATAGTATTCTCGTATGAATGAGTGAAATCACCATCATTGAAAAGTATTTCTGCTTTGATTAAATTCGATCTAAAGGAAACAAATTCTCTTCTGATAAGATTGCAGTAGACAAAGGCGTTCTCTGCTTTTGACATCTCCTGAACAGTCTTATTGCATTCAGAAATAAGATTTTCCAACTCTTGAGAAATATCTTTGAAGTAATTCTCAGCTTTAGTTAAATCGATTGGTGGTAAATAAGAAATGTTGTAGACAAGTTTAATCTGTTGTTCCAGCGAATAAATCTTATCTAAGTAATTTGAATCGAAGAAATCGGAATTTAAATCCTTGATAAGTGATCTAAATTGCAATAACTTCAAGTAAAAATCGTTGATTGATAAATACAAACCTTCCGCTCTTGATTTTAGTGTTAATAAAAATGTTGTGATCTCTTCAACACTCTTTTTTGCGATTTGATAATTCTTATCAAAATTATCATAAATTCTATTCAAGGCAGAATATGTGTATTTCTTCTTACAATTAAGGCAGAAATCTAAAAGATTTCTCATTGAAAACATTGTATCAACACTCTTTTTAGTTTCCATGAGTTTATCGTTGAAACTTTTATCAATCAAATAGTATTTTGAGTAGATTGGAATTAAGTTCAAGAACTTGTAGAACTGATTTCTAATCTCTTTGAATGATTGATCTAAGTGGGCACTTTTTGATAAAAACTCTGTTTTAGAAACGATTTCCGCATCGAAAACTCGAGTGATATTTGACAAGAAGAGATTGATATCATCGATATCTTCTTTGACATGTTTAATATCTAAATTAAGCAATTTGTTTTTCAAAACATCAAGAGTTTGATAGATACTTTCAAAATGGTTTTCCAACGCTTGAACATCAAGAGGATAATCATTTTTTTCAAATTCATGCATCTGTTTTCTTAAAAGTTCAATGTTATCTTTGATTGCAAAAGAAACTTCATAATTTAAGCTTGGAAGTTCTTTAATTATTTTTTCGTAACTTAAGATAAGACTTTTAAGTTTTTCTTCAAGTTTCATCGCTTGCTTGAATTGTAAGATATCCAAACACTTTTCAAAATCTTCGAAAATCTTATCAATTCCATCGCAAACTAAATCAATTGGTTTTTCTAAACCTTTCAAATTCTCTGCGTTTTTGCGGATGAATCCTTTGATGAAACGATATTTTTCCTTGTAAGGAATGATTTCATTTCTAATAACATTCTCCCTTTCAAAAAGAGTATTCAATCTTTTTCTAAGATTGTTGACACTCTTATTAAAAGATTGGAGAGTTAATAAATTACTTTCATAAATATCTTTAATCCCTGAGAAGGAATTGTCGTTGATAAGTTCCAAAAAGCTATCTAAAGCTAATTGGCAATCCTTATTCAAACCGTTTTTAATGCAATCGTATTGATCCTTATAATTTCTATAAATCAATACGTATTCTTCGTTAACTTTAGAAGCGTTATAAAGTCTATTCAACAAAGTTAAAACTTCATTATCAAAAATTGAGACAGTGTTGTTGTAATCTTCTGTCATATTATCCAATTTTTGACGATAGCGATAACTTTTGTTTAAAAATAAACCCATAAACTACTTCTTAGTAGATTGTCTTGAAACGTATTCAGCTTTGAAACGGAAAACTTTGGATTTGAGTGAGTTATCCAAAATCTTTGTCAACATTCTCATAGCGATAGAACCGACTTCAAACATATCAACGTTGAGTGATGAAATCATAGGTCTATGCATGTAAGAATATTTGGTACCGATAATTGATAAAACTTCAATATCATCTGGAACTGATAAACCAGATTCGATAGCAGCATTAACAATTGCCAATGCAAAACTATCTCTAGGAACAATGAAGTAACCTTTCTTGTTTGTCTTGAAGTATTCAAGCATTCTTTCATAGAGTAAAGAATAGTTATCTTCAACGTTCATAAAGGTGATATGTTTATCTTGTGCAGTGGAAAAATCATTAACATTTTCTGCTAAATTGTTAAGGATGTTTCCTTGATTATCGTGTGTTAAATAAACGATATTATCGCCACCACATTTGTAGTAGTTAGAAACGACTTGCAAAAGAGGTGTCTTGTAGTCGATGACGATTGAACTGAGTAAATCACCATCCATCTCTCTACCGATGATGACGAGTGGAATCTTGTAATTTTGGATCAAACGAAGTGAATCATCGTTTAACTTATCATCGTAAATGACTGCACCATCAACGTGTGATGTGATAAGTTTTTCTGTCATTTGATTGTTATCTTCTTCGATTGGTTTGGTGATAAAAAGGGTGGTTAAATAGCCGTAAATCTTTGCAATATCTGCCATACCTGAAAGCATATTGCTGATGTAGTTATAGTTAGCACTAGGGATAACAAGACCAATATTTGTGCTCTTATTCTTGGCTAAACCTTGTGCCAAAGCACTTGGACGATAGGATAATCTTTCAATGGTCTCATTGACAATTCTTCTTGTTTCTTCCCTAACGTTAGGGTGATTGTTAATAACACGGCTAACAGTAGCTAATGAAACGTTGCTTGCCTTTGCAACCTCGTAAATAGTGATACGATCTTTCTTTCCATTTAAACTCATACTGCTCCTCCTTTTTTTGAAAAACCTGTTATCCTTATTATATATAATTATGAAAATTTTTTCATAAAAATCAAAAGCACTTTACCAAGAAGTAAAGTGCCTAATATTCACGATTAAAAACTAACAAAAATTACTTAGAAATTAGTAGTTTTTGCATTCAACTTCGAAGAAGGATTGTGGGTGTGCACAAACTGGGCAAACCTTAGGTGCGGTCTTACCAACGTGGATGTGACCACAGTTACGGCATTTCCAGATAACAACTTCTTCCTTGATGAAAACTTTATCAGTCTTTAAGTTATCTAAAAGCTTTCTGTATCTTTCTTCATGGGTCTTCTCAATATCGCCGACCATCTTGAACAATGCTGCAATTCTTGTGAAACCTTCTTCTTTTGCTTCTTCAGCAAATTTTGCATACATATCTGTCCATTCATAGTTTTCGCCTTCAGCTGCATCAACTAAATTGACTTCAGTTGTTGGGACGGCGCCACCATGAAGTTCTTTGAACCATAATTTTGCGTGTTCTTTTTCGTTATCTGCTGTTTCTAAGAAGATTGCTGCGATTTGTTCGAAACCTTCCTTCTTTGCAACAGATGCGTAATAAGTGTATTTATTTCTTGCTTGGGATTCACCAGCAAATGCGGTTTGTAAATTTTTCTCGGTCTTACTACCTTTGAATTCAACTGCCATTATAAATTCTCCTTTGTAATTAAATTATAAAACATATAACTACGTTTGTTACTCGAAATGCTTTCAATGAAGTAAAATAATCCTAACCAAAAATAAAACTAACCTAAAATTTTAAATTTGCTATAATCACACCTAAAAAAATAAGGAGGACAACATGATTAAAGCAATTATTTCCGACATCGACAACACTTTGTACTCCCACAAAGAAAGGCGCTTTCCAAGTTCAACTTTAGAAGCAATTAGCATCCTTAGAAAGAAAGGAATTGAAATCTATTTAGCAAGTGGTAGAAATTTCTACCTCATCAGAAAGAGTGGAATTTTAAATTATATTCAACCCGATGGATTAATCACCATGAACGGTGCTCAAGTTCTTGTCAATCATGAAACAATATATCTTCATCCAATTCCAGAGGAGACTGTTGATGCTCTTATCAAATTCTCAAAGAGATTGAAATTCGGTTTAACACTTATCGAAGAAGTTGAAGGTCATATCAACATGATCGATGAGAGAGTCATCCAAGCTCATGAAAAGTATGGAACAAGATTCCCTCAACCAAGAACTTTTCCAGATCACTACGATAGAGTAATCTATCAAGCAATTGCCTTCTGCGATAGCTTTGATGAATCTTTATTCTTACCTCATTTAAAGGACTGCAAAACCGCAAGGTGGGATGAATATGCAGTTGATATCATGCCAATTGATTCCGACAAAGCAAAGGGTGTTAATTCACTTTTAAAGCATAAAGGTTGGACTAAAGATGATATCATCGCCTTTGGTGATGGTGAAAATGATGTTGAGATGATTCAAACAGCTGGTATTGGTATTGCAATGGGTAATGCAAAAGATTGCTTGAAAGCTCAAGCCGATTTTGTTACCACCGATATTGACAATTCTGGATTTGTCAGAGCACTCTATCACTACAAGCTTTTGGATGAAATCGAATTTAAGTATTGCTTAAAACTTGATAAACTTCAAAAGGATTCACAAGATTTCTAATGAAAATGCCTAAGATTAAGTTTTTCCTTAATCCTAGGCAAATTTTATTAATTAGTGAACTTTCTTCTCCCATGTTGATGGGTGGAAACCTGTGATAACTGTTCCATCATCAAGTATTAAAATAGGGCGTTTTATGAATAAACCATTTTCTACAAGTTTATGTAAGATTTCATCTTCAGACATGGTCTTGAACTGCTGCAATAAGCCTAAAGCTCTGAAGTCACGACCTGAGGAATTGAAAAACTTGTTGATTGGTAAACCAGATTGAAGATAGATTTGTTTGAGTTCTTCGTAGCTTGGTGTATTTAAAACGATATCTCTTGATTCAAATTCAAATCCATGTGCAACAAGAAATTGTCTTGCTTTCTTGCATGTGGAACATCTAGGGTATTCAATAAATAACATAGTTAACCTCCTATAACTTTATGTTAGCAAATAGAAAGTTATTTTTAGTAGTCAACACTCACTTTAAATCGATGATTTCGTAGGTGATAAAGTCTGCTTTATCTTTGACTTTATTCAATTTTTCATCGGTATCGATTGTCCAGCAATTAACTAGATGTTTCTTACGATAATTTTTAACCCACTTAGTTTCTAACAGTGTATACTCAACATCAATTGATGGGAAGAGATGTCTAAAATGTCTGACATAAAGATGGCTTTCAGCGAGTAAAAGTTCCAAGAATAATCCGTATTTTCTAAAAGGTAAAAGAGCTCTTGGGTCAAAGGAAATAAGCATGATTTTCTTTGCTTTTTCTTCATCGAGTTTTCCATCAACTTTTAAGTATTTATCAAGGATTTCACGGGTTTTTTGGGCAAGTTCCTTATAATTTTTATTGTAAACTTTAAGTTCAACAACCATAGGAACTTCAAAGTTTACAAAGTTTAAAAGTTCTTCAAAGCTTGGAATAGTGGAACCATCAATTACTAAAGGAAAATTCTCTTGAATTTCCTTCAAAGTTAAATTCTCAACAATACCTTCTTTACCAGTAACTCTTTTAAGTTCAGAATCATGGACAACTACAAGTTGATTGTCTTTTGTTAAATGGATGTCACATTCAAAAGCAAAATTATTCTCTTTAGCTTTTTTAAATGCAAACATACCATTTTCAGAAATTGTCTTTTTATCGTGTCGACCACGATGGCAGACACCTTCAAAATATCTTTTATCTAGAAAATTGGAATAATACTCTCTTTGATTCATAATTAATCATCCACATCAAGGCTTTCTAAGCCTTTTTTAATTTTACTCTTATCAGTTTTAATATTCTTAACAAAGAAGAAGATAATTGCACTGATTCCAGTTAAAGCGAGTGCGTACAAAGGTAAAAGTGAGAATGAGAATGCTGGTAAAAGGATTAAACTACCTAAGGCAACAGGTGTGATTGTTTGAGCAGCCATGCTGGATGCGTAGTAAAAACCTGTGAATTTACCAACTTTCTTGGATGAACAAAGTTCAACAACCATTGGATAGGAGTTAACATGAACTAAACTCATACCGAAACCTTTAAAAAACCAGATGAAGTAAAGATAAATTGGGAAATCGTTATAACCTGACTCTGGAACTGTAACCTTGATTGATAAGGCTAATATAAGCCAGATAGTTAAAGATACAACTGTTAAACCTAATCCGGAGAAAATAGTCCATTTTCTACCGATTTTTCCTGCTAAAATGCCACCCACTAAGAAACCTAAAACTGAACCGACACCACCGACGATAGTATTGATCATGTTGGATGAAGATGCACAATGTAAGTAGTAAATTGTGTAGTTACCCATGAAGGTTGAAATACCATTATCAGCCATAAACCAGCAGAATTCTGCTGCTAAGATAAGGAAAAGCATGATCTTATTTGCTTTGCTCATAGGTTTTTTATCATCGTTTTCAACGCTACTTGCAACCTGAGCAAGCTTTTCACCTTTTTCCAAATCCAATCTAACTTCCTCTTCAATCTTATTCTCTTTGATAAAGAAAGCTAAGACTAAAGCAGAGATAATCATAAGGACTGAAGCGACTAAGAAAGGTGCTTCAATAATCCAAATATTTCCGGAATGATTGAACCAATTTTCAGAATCTTTACCTAAGTAACTAGTTAAAACAAAAATAACACCGACAATAGTTGCAAAGGCACCACCGATATAACCCATGATGTTGATAATACCATTTGCTTTACTTCTTAAAGGCTTTGATGTGATATCAGGCATCAAGGCGACAGCAGGATTTCTGTACATCATTGCAAAGAAGACAACAAGTGCCATCATGATAATTGTTCCAGCCAAATTATGATAGTGGAAAAATACTGGAACAAATGGGAATAAAACCGCACAGAAGAAGGTTCCAACTAAGATATAAGGCATTCTCTTACCCAATTTTGTGTGGGTTTTATCAGATAAATGGCCAAATATTGGAAGCATGATCAAAGCGGCTAAATTATCCAAAGCCATCATGATACCAACCAAGTATTGAACTTCTTCAGAATCGCTAACACCTAAAGCTTCTCTGAAAAGATCTGTTAAGAATGTTGGACACCATGAATCGTAAACTTGCCACAAAAGCAAAATACCAAAGAAGGCAAAACCGATAATAAAAGTTCTTTTATAATTCAGTTTTAGACCATCATTGGAAGATATTTGTTTCTTTTCTTTCATAAATCTTCTCCTATTAAAATTAATAGAATATGGTAGATATTTCTATTAATTATCTGCCAATTTTAAAACGTCAATTAAAGATGGCAAATCTTTAATAAGGTATTTAATATTATTATTTTCGATTGTTCCAAATCCGTAGGAAGCATAGATAAAGTCAACGCCAGCATGGAGAGATTCAATTCTGTCCTTATCGGTGTCTCCGATGTAGAAAACCCTTTTAATTTTCTTTTGAGACATCAAAAGTTTGATGTTATCCCTTTTATCTAAATTAGTATCTCCAGCACAAAGCTTACCAGAGATGAATCTAGCAATATTTGGATAACAGTTTAAAAAGTTTTCAATGTATCCTTTTTCAGCATTTGAAACGATGTAAAGCTTATATTTCTTTGAGAGTTTTTCTAAGGTTTCCTCTTCATTTGGATACAAGCTTCCTGGACGTAAAGAAAGATATTCAATCTCATCCTGAACCATTTTTTTAAAGATCTCTAAGCCTTTTTGGATATTTTCTTCAATTTCATTACCATTGTCATCAAAGCAGATATCTTTAAAAGCAAGTTTAACTGTTTCAAGTGGAGTTAAACCCATGTAGGAATTGACCATATCAAAATCAAAGCGATAGTCTAATCCTAACTTTTCCATAGTTAAGTTGTAAGACTCAACTAAAGATTTTCTTGCGTCCCATAGAGTTCCATCTAAATCAAAAAATAATGCTTTCTTCATACCGTTTAAATTTTATAAAACTTTTTTCAATCTTTCAAAAAGTAATTATAAAAGTTAGCGTTTACATAATGTAAGGCTAATCGTTTGACAAATTTAAGAAAAATGGTAGTTGTTACTAATAATTGAAAAATCAAATAAAAATGCAATACCCCAATTAAGAGCTATTGCATTGATATCAGTAAGATTTAACTATTTATTTATCAGAATCTTCTTTCTTTTCTTCGACTACTTCAGGTTCAACAGGTTTTGAAGTTTCTTCTTTAACTTCTTCTGTGACTTCAGAAGGCTTATCTTCTTTTTGTTCCTCTACTTTTTCTTCTTTATTACTAGTATCTGTTGAAGTTGATTCAACTTTAACAGCCGAGATTTTAATTGCATTATCCAAATTAACAATATTTGTAAGTTCAAGAATTGTCATGACTGCTAAGAAGATGATAAGGAAAATTACAAAGATTAATTCAGCGATTATAACGCCATTTCTAAGAAACATGATGTGGACAATAAATCCTATAAATAAAGCAACTTCAAGACAAATTTTTACAACAGACTTTGCAACACCTTCAAATCTATCAATTAAAAGTAATATTGAAAGGACAACTGCTGCAACACCTAAAATCATTGTTATAATTTCTGAGGCAAAATTATATGATAAATTTAAACCAGTGCCTAAGACATAACTTGCATAAATGATAGAAGACATACTATCACCAATTAAAGGTAATGCTAAGAGTAATAGGTAATAAGTTTCAACGTGATTAATTAAATGCTGAAGAAATCTACAATCTTTAATTTTCTCAGCAACTTCTTTATTCATAGAAATTAAGTAGAGAATACCAACACCAACAATACATAAGAATTGAATTAACCTGATAACTCCTCCAATAGCAGTTTGTCCAATTTCAAAAAGATGAATTCCAATAACTAATGAGAAGATACTAACTAAAAACATTACACAGGAAGTGATAATGTTTGTTAGCTTTCTTAATGAAAAAGCCATAATAAATATTTCCTTTCTTTTTTGTATTTTACTACAAAACAAAAATTAACGTTTTTTATGTAATAAAAAAAGAGTGACATTTCACTGCCACTCTTGTTAATTCCTAATAAATAGCGGAGGCTAGACTCGAACTAGCGGCCTCCAGGTTATGAGCCTGACGAGCTTCCATCTGCTCTACTCCGCGATGTTAATGCCTACTAATGATAGCAAATTACAAAACGGATGTAAACCCCTGTAGAAAAGTTTTATGTCACGATGAACTAAATTTAATTCAAAAATTCCCTAATTTTAGAAACAACTTTGAGAACAAGTGTGAATGTTGAGAGTTAAGATTCTTCGCAATTTCTCTGCAAATTTAAAGATAGAAGTGTTACGTTATAAGCTTAAACGTAAAATATTTAGTAGATTTTTTCGTCATAAATTACTAAAATAAAACCAGAAAATATGATTCGTACCGCCTCCGTCGAATCGATAAATCTTAGGCACCTTACACCATCTAAGTAAGGTGTTTTTTTATTATCTAAAATAATTTAGTTTTTATAACTATTCAAACTTAATATAATTTAGCAGGGTTTAATAATATGATTAAAGCTTTTATTGTTTATAACGAGTACTCAAATTCTAAAAGTACCAAAACTAAAATTGAACGATTAATTGAAGAAGGTAATAAACTTGATATCCATTTTGATGTCTACACTAATTTGGATTTAGACTTCTATTTTAAAGATGGAAAAGAATATATTCCAACCATCGATAATAAGGATTACAAATTCTGTATCTTCTTGGATAAGGACAAATATTTATCTAAAGCAATCGATAGAAAGATTTTGATGATCAATAACTTCCAATCTATTTTTGATTGCGATGATAAGATGGAAACATATCAAAAATTGGTTTCTCTTGATATCAAAACTCCTTTAATAGTTCCTGCACCATTAAATTACTCAAATAAAAATGATGAAGATCTCAAAAAGAAGTTTTTAAATAAGGTTACTTCAAAATTAAACTTCCCAATCGTTGTTAAAGAATCATTTGGCAGTTTAGGCATGCAAGTCCATCTTGCAAATAACTACGAAGAACTCTCTTCTTATTACGATAAACTCATCACAAAGCCTCATTTTTACTCTGAATACATCTCCTATGAAAAAGGCACCGATTACCGTGTAATTACCGTTGGAAAACGTGTTATTTGCTGCATGCAAAGACATAATGATAATGACTTTAGAAGTAACATCGCTTTAGGTGGAAAGGGTAAAAAATATAAATTACCTAAGGAAGTCGAAGATATGGTTGTCAAGATTGTTTCTGCTCTCAATTTGGAGTACTCCGGAGTTGACTTAATCAAAGATTCAGATGACCAATATAAGCTTCTAGAAGTTAATTCCAACGCCTTCTTTGAAGGGGTTGAAGCGGTAACAAAAATTAACGTAACTAGAGAACTTTTACTCCATATTTTATCACTATTAAATAGATAAAAATTTCTTCAAATTTCACGCATAATTTCACAAGCGAAAATAATTGAGAAAAATAGTGCAAAAAATCACTCGTTTTTTCTCAATTTTTTTAATAAATTTTTCGCTAATTTTTGAAACTTTTTAACTGTTCAAAAGTAACGATGAAAAGGTAGGCTTTAAATATGAAACAACTTTTCAAAAATATAATAAATTTTTTGTTACAAAATAATTTTTAAAAAATTTCATTGATTTTTAACTATTTTTTCTTTAAACTTTTGGCGATTTTATGGAGGTACAAAAATTGGAAAAAGATTTAGATCCTGTTCCTTTAATTGAGTTAAAGAACGTGTGTAAAGTTTTCGATGAGACAACCGTTTTACATGATATCGATTTAAAGATATATCCTAACGAGTTTGTCACATTACTCGGCCCATCAGGTTGCGGCAAAACTACAACATTGAGAATCATCGGAGGTTTTGAAAAACCAACCAGTGGTACTGTCTTATTCAACGGTGTTGATGTTACAAACTTACCACCTTACAAGAGACAAACAAACACAGTTTTCCAAAACTACGCATTATTCCCACATTTAGATGTTTACGATAACATCGCATTCGGCTTAAAAAACCAAAAAGGTTTAAAACCTAAGCCAACTGGCAAATTCTCATTTGCTAAATGGTTCAACCACTTCCAAATTAAATTTACTAATCTATTTCGTCCAAAGAAATTAAAGAAAGAAGTTCCCACTTATTTATCTACAGACGGTTTCTGGTATCGTTTCTTTTATCTTTTTAAGAAAAAGGGCAATATCTTCACCAAAGAAGAAATCGATGAAAAGGTAATGAGTGCAATTCAACTTGTTAACCTCGCCGGCTTGGAAGATAGAAATATCAATCAACTTTCAGGCGGTCAAAAACAACGTGTTGCTATCGCAAGAGCTATTGTCAACAAGCCTCAAGTTCTTCTCTTAGACGAGTCACTTTCCGCCTTGGATCTTAAGCTTAGAAAAGAGATGCAATACGAATTAAAAGAATTACAAAGAAATATCGGAATCACCTTCGTCTTTGTCACCCACGACCAAGAAGAAGCCCTCACCATGTCAGACAAGATCGTCGTCATGAAAAATGGTGAAATCGAACAAGTTGGCTCTGCTGAAGATATCTACAACGACCCAATCAACAGATACGTTTCCAACTTCATTGGTGATTCTAACTTACTCAATGGTTACACAATCGATGCAAATCACGTCAAACTCTACAACAAAGTTTTTGGCTGCGATACCACCGATATTGAACCTGATACAAATGTCGACTTACTCATCAGACCTGAAGACATCGACATCGTTCCAGCTGAAAAAGGTAAATTGACCGGTATTGTCGATTCAATCTTCTTCAAAGGTGTCTTCTACGAAGTTGAAGTCAAACTCGATGAAGAAGATGCAAGTATTGTTTTAATTCATACAACAGATTATGTTGAAGTTGGTTCCCACATCGGTATCGACTTCATGGATGAAGACATCCATGTCATGGAGAAACAATAAAATGGCATTCCACACATCAGCTATCAACAGAAGAAAGATCAAATTTAAGCTTAAACTCAACATCTTCTCATTTTTAACAATCCCATTCTTAATCTTGCTTTTATTCATGATTGTCCTTCCTTTCTTCTTTGTTATTTTCTACTCATTGACAAGCATCGAGGACAGCTTCTTATATTTAACATTCGATAATTTCGTTGCATTCTGTTCCGACCCATCATTCTGGAATAAATTAGGTTTATCAATCTATTTTGCAACTGTTTCTACAATTATCTGTTTAATCATCGGTTATCCAATCAGTTATTTCATCTCCAGAACCTCTCCAAAGATTAGAAATATCTCCGTTATCTTGATCACATTACCTATGTGGGTTAACATGCTTTTAAGAATCTACGGTTTGAAATCTTTACTTCAAATGTTCACTGAATGGACTAACATCCCAATTGTTGGTACCGATATCGGTGTCATCATCGGTGAAGTCTTCACATCTTTACCATTTATGATCATCCCAATCTACACCCAACTTTTAAAACTTGATTCAACCTTACTTGAAGCAAGTAAAGACTTAGGTAGCAGCTCCTTCAAGACTTTTATGAAGGTTACTTTACCTATTTCCACACCTGGTATTATTTCTGGTATCACCATGGTTTTCTTACCTGCAATTACATCCATTGTCATTCCTAAATACATGGGTAATGGTAAACCAAGATACCAACTTATTGGTAATTTAATCGAATCCTACTACATCAGAGCAAATAACACCAACAAGATGTGCGCCATGGCTTTAATCATGACAGTCATCATCTTACTTGTTATCTGCTTAGTTAAACTCTTGGATTTCTCCGAAGTTAAACAGAAAGGTCGTTTCAAGGCTATGTTCAACTTAGGTAAGAAAGCAAAACTTGAGAAAGGAGTTAACTAATGGCAAAAGTTGTTAATAATAGATTGAATAAGAAGAATAATTCCGACTCAAGAAGATGGAAATCCCCACTCTTTTATAAGATTTATCTTCCTATTATCATCATCTTAACCTACTTACCACTTCTCATGATGATTGTTTTCTCATTCAACTCTTCAAACTCTCTCATCAACTTCAAAGGTTTCTCATTAAGATGGTTTGAAAGACTTTTTAGAACCACTGCTATCATGGATGCCTTATGGACAACAATCGAAGTTGCTTTAATTGCAACTGCATGTTCCGTTGTCATCGGTACCTTAGCTGCAATCGGCTTAGGTCTTCTATCCAAGAAGAGCAAATGGTTCAGAGATTCATTGATGTTTTTAAATAACATCCCAATCGTCAACCCAGAAATTGTTACTGCAATCAGCTTATTGATTCTCTTCATAGGTATCAACATGCCTCTTGGCACCGGTACAATGATTTTGGCTCACATCTCATTCTGTACCCCATATGTTGTTCTTTCCGTCTATCCTAAGATGCTTAAAGTTGACAAGTTTTTAATCGAAGCAAGTATGGACTTAGGTTGCTCCAGAGCAAAATCCATCCGTAAAGTCATGATCCCAGAACTTTTACCTAGTATTGTTTCCGGTGCTCTCATGTCATTTACAATGTCATTCGATGACTTTGTCATCTCCTACTTCGTTGGTGGTTCAAACATGAACATTTCCAACTACTTATACTCACTTAAAAAGACAAATCCTTCCGTCAACGCATTATCAACAATCATCATTGTCATCATCGCATTTGTCTTAATTGTCGGTCAACTTTTACAAAACAGACGTTCTAAAACAAATAAACTTGTTAGAGATGTTAACGGAGCTCATTCCTTTATCAACTCTAACTCAGAAAAACGCTTGATTCCTCAAGGTTCTAAAGAAGCTATTGAAGTTTCAAGAAGCAACGATGCATTAATCGACTTTGCCGCAGAAATTTCGACTTCGGAACCTATAGAAGAGGAGAATACGGAGGTCGTAAACGAAGATGAGATCCAAAAAGATAATTAAAACTTTAGCCGCAAGTTTACTTCTTGCTCCTACAGTTAGTTCGCTTAGCTCCTGCTTTTTCACCTACGACTTAGTCGTCTTCAACTGGGGTGAATACATCGATATCGATGCTCTCTACGCTTTTGAAGATACCTACAATGTCAGAGTTAAATACTTAACTTTCGACTCAAACGAAACAATGATTAAAAAGCTTGAAGGTGGCACCAGATACGATGTAATCTTCCCATCCGACTACGCAGTCGAAGAGATGGCAGCTAAAGATTTGATTGAACCACTTTCTTCCTACGATTTCACCTACTACAAAGAAGAAAACTTAGTTCCAATTCTTAAAAACGCTTTGGATAAGCTTAAAAACGAAGGTACATGTACCACAGTTAATGGTGAATACGTTTCCTGTACAAGAGAAGACTTTGCTGCAGATCAAGCCTTAACCGATCATAAATTCACCGCCTTCAAGGAAGGCTTTGATATGCTTAAATACGCCGTTCCTTACACTTTCGGTCAAATCGGTATTCTTTATAACAAAGATAAGATTTCCAAAGAGGAGATCGAAAGAGATGGCTACGACGCCTTAAAGAGACTTAAAAACGATGATGGCTCCGATAGACAAGTCGTTCTCTACGATTCAAGTAAGGACATCGTTTCCATGGCAATGCTTGCCACTGGTCACGATTTCCAATATGAGAGCCAAAAAGCTATGGATGATGCAGAATCCTGGCTTATCGACCTTTTTACAAAGAAAGGTGATAATATCGCTATCAAAGCTGATGAAATCTTAGATGATGTTCCAAATGGCTACTACGACATTGCTTTCACCTTCTCCGGTGACGCAATCTACTGTATTAACGCCACTTTGGATGACGATGGCAATTCCAACTGGGATTTCTACGTTCCTGAAGCAAAAGGTGAAAATAATAACGTTAGAACTAACATTTACACAGACACCATGGTTGTCATGAAAAATAGCCCTGCTAAGGACTTAGCCTTCAAGTTTGTTGACTTCATGTCCAGCCATGATGCAACTTATCTCAACACCGTTTATATTGGCTACACCGCCACAAGAAACGATGTCTACGAAGAAATTTCTAACACACCTGAAGAAACTCCTTGCACTCATCATGATATCGATGAACTTGCAGAGCATGAAAATCACATTCCAGGTATGTACAATAATGTCCCAGCCTATCGACTCTTTGCTGAACCAGAAGGTCAAGTAGATAAATTATATCGATATGACCCAGAGTACAAGCAAAAAGTTGAAGACTTGTATCTCGACATTATTAGTTCCATCGCTTAATAACTATTTATACTAACCATCTTACACTTAGTGATTGTAAGATGGTTTTTTACTTTTTTAAAATTGTGTCTATGATTTTAAATTTAGAAATTTACGACATATATTTTTGGTTGTTAAAAGTATTAATTTTTGTTCATTTTGACTACCAAATTTAACGCAAAATATAGACTATATTGATAAAATAACTGACTTTAGGCTAGAGGTATAAAAATATTAGTGACAGGAATCAAAATATTGCTAGTGTTTTGTTCGACCATATTATGCCTTTTCAAAATGTAGATATATCAAAAATCAAATTTAATGTTCCAAACAAAGATGATGATGATTTGCCAAAAATGGACGAGTTGATAAGATGCGGGATAGTAAACATTGGCGATGAACTTTATATTAAAGGACACCCTGAAACTTCAAAGGCAACATTAATTGACTCCAAGTTTGTTAATTTTAATGGTAAAAAAATGACTTTAAATCAGTGGGGTTGTGAAGTTACCGGTTGGAAAAGCATAAGGATTTATTCTTATTTAATTAAAAATGGTGATAATGAAACCTTGCAAGATAAACGTATGAAACTAATAAGTGAAGAAAACAATTAAAAGAATAAAGGAGTACTTCATGAGTTGGGATTCAGAGTGTAGAAAAGAAAAGTGTCGTTGCGAAAAAGGCTTCCTAATACAAGAAATAATATCAGATGATTGGAATCGCATTAAAACGGGTAAACCATTTATATAGTGTGAAGAGTGCAAAACCAAATACAAAATTATCGAAAGGCACTTTTTTGAGTATCCATGGAAAGGCGATGCCGTGTGTTATTATCTCATTCCGATAGATTTAGTTGATGATGCAGTTTATGAAAACAAATATACAAATATTGACTGGCACAAACTAGCTCAAGAGGACTTTTCCGAGTACTTGAAATGTGTGTACTCCTTAAACGTTTTAAATGAGGCTTTTTTAGATTTAAAAAAGATATCAAATTGTACTTCAGAAAAAGGTTTTGCTCACGAAATAATAAAGTTAAGAAAAAGATATTTGCATTCATGCAGGTTAAAGGAATTAATTCAAGAAGCAACATATGCGATAAATAGTTATGACGAAGGTTCTAATTTTGAATTAATTCGCACTGAGGATAAAAGAAATTCTAAAAAACGAATTGCATTTTGGAAAAAGTAAAAGCTGCCGGGCAAGGTATATTTTAGAAATCATATAAGTATTAGATCTGTCTAAATGGCAGGTCTATTTTATTTGAAAAGCTCTGGAAGATTGGTTTTTATTTTCTTCGTTTCTCTCTTTAAATCATCGTTTTTGCTTGCTCCAAATTCGGCCAAATTAAGCGAAAAATTATCAATTAGGCTATTGCCTTCACCCACGATTAATAACTTATCCTTGTTGGATTTGATATGAGAAGCGGTTTCTCTGGTAAACCCTATTTTTTCTAGTTCAATTATTAGAGGATCCTTAGTTCCGTATTCGATATATTCATACCAATCATTGTTAAGAGGACTATCGGGATCTAGTTCTTTGGTCTTTTCCGTGAATTCTCTAAAATAATTTGAAATCTTGAATCTCACGACATTTTCAAGTTCGTAGAGTGTATCAGCAATAATGAGGTTCATTTGCATTTTATCACGAGGATTATAGTTTTCGGGGCAATGCTCTCGCCTATTCCAAAATGTGCCGTTTCTAGCAATGTTCCATATCGAGCTCTTGATAATTTGATTTAACCCATTTCCTTCCATCCATCCCGAAACAAGATAAGAGAAGTGGCGAATGGAATTTCCTCTTCCGAGATCATCTGCTTCATAAATGTCCCAATTAAAGATTGTCTTTAGTATTTTAAGAAATCCGTAAACACTGTCAGGGTCAGTAGAAAGTGGATAAGATATGGCATCTATTGCAATTGCATCCTCAAGCAAAATTGATTGATCTTCTGTGATATCCAGTGTTTTGCTTGTTGGTGTATTCTTGGCTATATTCTTGATTCTTTCCTTCGTTTCGTCGTCGGCGAATTCCATGAAGCGGTCCTTGACGGGCGTAGATTTTGTCGATTTTGCATCATCTAGCAAAACAAGCGAAAGTTTTCTTACGGCCTCAAGTTTCTCTCCTTTAAATTGCATATTGCTGAAAGAGAAGTCTTTGTTGATTATGGCTTGATTAATGCCATTGATTTCATCTTGGCTAAGTTTGTCGACTGATAATGTTTGTTCTGGAATTTGTTCGCTAAGAAGATTGAGGTATGTGTCCTGTAAATTTTTAGGTGCTTTTTCGGCAATAATCAAAAATGCATTACCAAATAAGTTGAAATCGACTCTTCCGACACGTCCTATTAGATTTTGGAATGAAACCTTATCGAACTTTCCTTGACCATTTCTGTTGCTTGTGATGAATAGGTTGTCAGCCGGTAAGTTTACTCCATCAATTAAAGTGGAAGTGCAAAACAAAAATCTAAGTTTTCCTTTGATGAATTGATTTTCTATCCTTTGTCTAAGGTTCGAAGGAATGTATCCGACGTGATATGCGACACCTTTCTTAATTAAATCGACCAAAAAATACTCTTCATGAATTTGAGCGGCTATGTCCTTAGAAAGCTTTTCTAAGTCTGGGTCATTTAGGTAGCCACATCTATCACCATAACTTTTTGCGTAGTTAATGGCATCGTAGACTGATCTGCAGTAGATAAGGTTTTTCACCATTTCCTTGCCATCATCGATTCTTTGATTGCCTATTTTCTCGATGATGTCGATGAAGGTGTCTTTTTTTACGGCGTTGCCGATTTGAATGGCTTCTTTCGAATAATCGTTATAAACGTAATGTTTGCCCGTTTCCAAATTTATGATGTATTTAATTTGGCTTACAGGTGAATAGTTAGACTGGAATTCCTTTCCTTTGCTGTTCGCAAGTTTCAAATACTCCTTTGGATTTGGTATGTTCGGCGAAGCAAAAATGAAATGCGTTTTTTTATCTCTTGGAAGGAGCATTGAAGCAATTTTGTAATAAAATGCTGTCCTTCCTTCGTTTTTTGAAATCTTATGAGCCTCGTCAATGAAAATATAGTCCAAATTCAAATAAGGCTTCATCACCAAAAGATGGAATAGTCGCTCCGGCGTCATGATGATTACAAAGTTATGGTTTCCTTCGAGAACCATATCATTGGGCGTTTTTACTACTCGATAATCCATGGTTTTGACAAACGGATCTATTTCTTCAAGTATCTTCTGATCGAGTTCGTTTATAAGCGCCTTGGTCGGGACAATTAGAGCAAAATTGCCGCGGAAGCCGTTTTTGATTTTGTTGACTATGAATAGTCGCACCAAGAACGATTTTCCCATTGAGGTAGGGGCAGAATAACTAATCGCGGGTTCTTCTATTCCTTCATATATTTCCTTTTGCGATTCATAGAAATGTTTGTCTTCGAAGGATGGAATTCTTAACGATAAATATTTAGCTTCTTGAATAAACCTGTCAATTACATCGCAGTTCGGAACGTCAGCAGGGGATTTTTTGAGAACGTAGTAGTTGGTGCAATTCAAAAGAACCAAATCCTTTATGCTTTTTATGGTTTGGTCATCAGGAAAAAGAAGGGACAATAATGCAACGATTTGTTGAGCCCATACTTTATGCTCACCACTTTCTAAAAGACCCGATGAAAGCGAAAGAATGTTTGCATATCGTAATAGGTCGTTCTTTTCTTTTTCGGTGATTTCAGTGTCACTTAAGATTGTCGTTCGTTTAAGAAGCAATCTCGAATATCTTTTTATTAGTTTGTTATAGAGCTTTTGAAGATAGGTATTCTGCTCAATGTCTCCACACAATTCTTGAATTAAGGTTCTATTCTTTTCCATATTAGATAGATCCTTTCAAGTCAGTGATGACTCCGTTGCTATCATTGATTGCTTTTTCTAGTGGCATAAAGAAAATAAAAACATCCTTATTTGCTAAATTGTTTTGATGGAGCAGATTTTCTAGATGCGGCAAGCAATCTATGATTTCTTTGTCTACATAGGAATCTAGTAATTTGTTTGCTTCTGATAGAGGTGCTGACGACACTTTATCTAAAGAGGCTGTTGAGTAACATACAAAAATCCCTAAGGAGTCTACAGCTACATCGTCTTCATTGTCCTCGCTTGGTATTACTATTTTCTTTAAGTGCTCGATTTCCGAGTCGAAGAATAGTGTGTTTGCTGTTGTTTGATCCAGTAGGAAATGTTCAATAGCATTTTTTCCATGAGCCAGATCTGAAATAATGTTGTTTGATTGGACTATTGCATTTCTTATACCAGCAGACAAGTCATCCTCAACTTTTCCGGAACCATAAACCAAATGGTTATGACTATCACCATCTATACTGCCTTTAGGTATGAAATAAGTCCCTGAGTTCTTTGTAATCTTGCCAAATCGATCGATTTTATCAGTGGCATTAAAAATCTTAGGCGCTTTAAGAGCACATTCCATGAAGGAATAGAGCATCAATTGTGAAAAAGCCTCTTCAGTGCTTATTCCATTCAAAGCTTCTTTGGCCTCACTTGTGATTTGACCGACTTTCCTTTCGTCGATAAGCTTTTTCCACCTGGTCCTAGAGAGTAAGTAATGATCTATCTGATTTTTTAGGAAGTCCTTTAGCGAATCTAATCTAAATCTGTTGTCTGCCATGTATAGCCTAAAAAGCTTTACATTATTTAAGGCAGGGATGTTTATCGAGTAATCGCTCATTTTGATTTCTTTGAACGTACTTGAAAAATCATCCGTTACGGCGGTAAGAGAAAGTGGCGTTGGAATTTCGGTTATTGTGTCACTTTTTAGTTTAATAGACCCCATTTCTTCTTCACTGAACGACAATATGTCTGCATGAATTTTTGAGATGTATTTTTCATATTCGTTTGAGTTGATGAAACAGCAGTAATAAACAAATGATCCTAAAAGGTCATAAAAATCAAAAGTTGTCATTTCAAGGAATAACTCTTTTTTATATTCGTGCTTCCCAATCTCTACTCCATCCAAGCTAGTATCACTTTTGACTATTTTCTTAAGGGCAAGGATTATAGGAATTCGCTTATTTTTGGGAACGAAACGTGACAATGTTTTTCTATATTCGCAAATTAGTTGACCGTTGCCTATGTCTTTAATGTGACCTACATAATTTGAATTTATTTGTCGCTTTCCAGATTTTTCTTCCGAGATATTGTTATTTGGTAAATATGATGGGTCGCCTTCGACCAAAAATAGGGTTTTATAAAGTTTATTTTGTTCGCCTCTTTTTATTGTTAATGAAAGTAGCTTGAAAATAGTTCCAAGACAAAGCTTATACATTCTAATTACCCCTCATATTCAAAACTCACAATATCATTGATATTACATTTGAGATAAATGCAAATTTTTCCCAAGACCTCTAGATTGACAGGTTTTTCGCTCGTGATTTTCGCAATCGTCGATGATGAAAGACCTGTTCCCTCCATGAGGTCTTTTTTCTTTAGTTTTTTATCAATTAGAAGCTTCCATAGTCCATTGTAATTATATCTAATATTTTCTTGTTCCATGTCTTTATTATATCTAAAAACTAAACAATTATCTATCATTTGTAAAATAAAAATTTGAAAATGCAAAGTTTTTTCTTATGGGAACAAAAAGCGAACAATGAGGGAACTTCTAGGGAACGAAATAATTTTCTTTTTTTAATATTATTTCAGTGTCAGCAAGAGCTCTGCTGATAATTCCGCTTTTATACTAGTTAACCGTTCGGGTGAAGAAAGGAAAGTAGACGAGAAAACTTAATAGTGATGTTGCTCCAATATTAAGGACAACCATTGTCTACAAAATTTAAATCTGGCAATAGCCAAAATTCCTCTTTTGGTGATAGAGACGAAAGAACACCTATAACACTTGAGGAATGGGCTCTCGAAGAGAAGCGATTCCAAGAAAGACTACGTTATTACGAGAGAATGCAATATCGTTGCACAATCATTGGCTCTCGTGGCTTTGAAATCAAGTGCAAGAAAGATTGTTCCAAATGTCCATACTTTTGGTCTAAGAAACCTAACAAAGTATCAATTGAACACCTTGCTGAAGTTGGACTTGAAATCGCATCAAAAGATGAAAATCCAATTCAATATTCTGAACGTTTGGAAAAGGAAGAAAGAGTAAATGAAGCTATTAATTCCTTACCATCAGAAGATCTAAAAGTAGTCGCTCGTATGATTGCTAATTCTTGCTCCTTTAATGAGATAAGTAATGCTTTAGGAATATCAAAGCAAGCCGCTCAAAAGAAGTGGGAAAAGGCAAAGGAACTCTTGAGAGCAAAGCTACAAGAATATTGGAATTCAATCAATTCATAATTACACATTAGTTTTGGTTGACGACCAATCTTCAAAAACTCCTTAAGTAGTGAGAGGCAAAGATGTCTGAATTCAAACTGCAGTGGGCATCTTAACTTCTCACTAATTGATAGGAGGAAAATAAATGTTAAGTAATGAAGAAAAATTATTAAACGCAATCTTCAAAGATGCAAGCCAAGAGACCAAATCAATTAAGTTTTCTGTGAATTTGAATGATGTCATTGTTGATGTTTCTATCCGTAGAAATAACAAAAACGAAGTCAAGTCTTGCGGTTGCAAAGAATGTAAATATAGAGGTAAACGATAATGAGCAATTTTAAATGTAAACCTTCCTATGCAAATGAAGATGAAGACTGGGATGACTATAAGAAAGAAGAACTCATCCGTGATGCATATGAAGAAGAAAAAGATTTAAATAAAAATGAATCAAAAGATTAGTGAGCTTCTAATTGAAGCAAAAAAGAAAATTGATGAAGCCTTAAATCTTCTTAGTTCTAGTGAGGATAAAGAAGCGAAAAAGGTTATCACTTTAGAGGAAATCCGTGCAGAACTTACATCTTTTGTTAGAAAAGGCTTCACTCAAGATATTAGAGACATCATTGTTGGCTTTGGAGCTAATAAGTTATCAGAACTTGATCCAAAACACTATGAAGAAGTCTTAAATCGAATGAAGGATATCGCCAATGGAAGATAAAAAACAACATTGTCTTTTAGGCGGTTCATCTAGTGGAAGATGGATTAATTGTCAACCTAGTGCAAGGCTTACGGAAGATATGGAAGATGTAACTTCAGTTTACGCTGAAGAAGGAACTAATGCTCATGCTTTATGTGAATATAAACTTAATAGAGCACTAGAAAATAATGATCCTTATCCAGAACTAACTATGTTTGATAAAGAAATGGATGAATGTAGTGATTCTTATGTTTCATTTGTTTTAGAAAAAATAAGGGAAATGAAAGAAGAAACTAATGAGAAAGTTGAAGTGTTTATCGAACATAAAGTTAATTTTGATACTTGGGTTAAGGATGGATTTGGTACTGCTGACTGCATATTAGTTTCATCTAAAAGACTTCATATTATCGATTTTAAATATGGTAGAGGAGTAAGTGTTGATGCTACTAATAATTCTCAACTTAAACTTTATGCCTTAGGAGCAATAAGTGAACTATTAGTCTTTTATGATTTTGATAAGGTTAGCTTAAGTATTTATCAACCTGGACTTAATAATGTATCAACTTGGAAAACTTCAAAAGATGAACTTCTTAAATGGACAAGTGAAGTAGTTAAACCTGCTGCTGAACTAGCCTATGAGGGTAAAGGTATCTTTAGATGTGGTTCATGGTGTAAGTTTTGCCCTTGTAAAGCAATATGTAAAGAAAGAAGTAAGGTTGCTTTAGATATTCTTCAAAAAGAGTTTAGAAGTCCAAAGGAAAGAAAAGTTTATGATGACTTAAATAAAAACTTCGCTATTGAAATAAAAGATAAAGACATAACTATTGCTAATGCAGGCGTTTTATCTAATAAGCTCATTCAAATGGCAAGTGGAGCAATTTATCTTGAAGACAAGTCTTATACAGAAATTCATGATAAAAAACTTGATGCTTTAGAAGACTTAATTGAAGGATCAAGAGGCAAATCACTACTAGTCGCTTATTGGTTAAATCCGATTTAGAAAAAATAATGAAGCATTTAAAGGAAATAAAAAAGACTTATCAGATAACTTTTGAAGAATTAAAAGATACTAAATCGATAGAAAAATGGAACAAAGGTGAGATAAATGTTGGACTAATTCACCCAGCTAGTGCTGGGCACGGTCTAAATCTTCAAGATGGTGGAAATGAATTAGTGTGGTTTTCACTAACTTGGTCTTTAGAGTTATATGAGCAAACTATCGCTAGACTCTACAGGCAAGGTCAAACTTCTAAATCAGTAGTGGTTACTAGAATTATTACTAAAGATACTATCGATGAAGATGTAATAAAAGCACTTGATAAAAAAGAAAGAAGTCAAAGCAACTTAATTGAAGCTGTTAAGGCACGTATGAAAGGAGGCAATGACAAATGACTTTAATTGAATTACTCGATGAAATCAAAAGATTAAAAATGAAAATTAAGCATCAAAAAGAAGCGATAGAGTTTTATGATGCAAGATCTAGAGCTATACCAGGACCAATTTATGATGAAGAAAGAGTAGATAGAACTCCAAGTGGAAAAGCATATTTTGAAAATCCTATTCTTAAAAAATTAGATGTAGAAAAAAGTATGGAAGAAAATATTGATAAACTAAATGAATTAATTAATAAAGCCTGTTTGAAACTTGAAAATCTTGAAAATATAAATCACCGTTATGTAATTCTTTATCGAGATATCTTAGGTAAAACTTTTGATGAAGTATCAAGTCTTATGAATTTAGCTAAAAGTTCAGTTTATAGAATCCATAATGAAGCCTTACGTGTTATTAGATCTATTTCTTTATAAATTTGAACAAGGTGGAACACGATAATAATAAAAAGAACACGATAAGACGTTGATAATAATTCAAATTATGATTTTGTTAAAGTAGGTCTTAGTGCCGGCTAGGAAAAAGTATGAGGTAATTCATGGGATATAAAGAAGCAATAGAAGATGGAGTTAAGGTAGGCAGTGATGGTTACTTTAATTGGTATTATCCTAAATGTTCAATTTGCGGTTCACTTATGAAAAGTATGACTTATCATAGAAACACTAAATATTTTTGTAAAAGTTGTCGAGAGATAAAAAAACAGAAAAAAGATAAGTTTAAAGACTTGTATGAGATTGAACTTGAACAAGGATTTACAAAATTACCATTTGACGAATGGTTAAATGAATTTATTAAGCAAGAGTCATTAGCAAATAGCTAGTGGCTTTTTCTTTAGAAAGGAGGAAATAAAATGCCAAGAAAAAATCATAAAAGAGCATATAGCACTGATATTTATAAAACTTGGGTTAGGACTGGAAAGCTAGAAGAAGTTTTAAATTTAATTACTGAATGTGCTAAAAAACTCGTTACTCAAACTGAAATGTGTAAAACCTTAAAAATGAATCCTAGAACTTTCTCAACTTTAAAAAAGAACCATCCAGACGTACAGGAGACAATTGATAAAACTAAGTTTGAACTTAAAAAGATTTAGCAAGTGCCATGTATAAAAAAGCTGTGGGTTATGAAACTGTAGAAGAAGATCAATATATTGAAGATAAGAATGGAAATCAAATTAAAAAGATTCACAGAACCAAGAAACAAGTAGCACCAGATTATAAGGCTTTGACCTATCTTTTAACTAAACATTTTGGTAGAGAATACTACGAAAGATATCTTGAATTAGCACTTATGGAAAAGAAAATGGAAAAAATAAGGAAGAATGGCAAAACGCAGATGGTGAAGTGGATGATGAACAAAGTGATAACAATAATGAATTTTTATAAAGCGAGGAAAATAAAATGGATAAATTAAGAATTGAATATATCGATATAGATAAAATTACACGATATGAAAATAATGCTAGGAAACACCAAAAAGCTGATGTAGATGCTATCAAAAAATCTATTGAGACTTTTGGTATGAATGATCCAATTGGTGTATGGAATGATAAAAATATTATTGTCGAAGGGCATGGTCGTTACTCGTTCTTAAAGAATTAGGTTATAGAAAAGTTCCTTGTATTAGACTTGATAAACTTACTGATGAACAAAGAAAAGCATATTCTTTGGCACATAATAAAACTGCTGAATTATCTGAGTGGGACTTTGAAAAGTTAAAAGAAGAACTTGATGGTATCTCTTTAGATTTGGACGATTTAATGGAAAGTTACCGAAATACAAATGGAATGAAGATGGTGACTTAGTTGAAGTCAGGGAGGAAGAAAATAGATGAAGAAGTTTTTATTTTATTTAGTTGAGCGGACTTGGGGAATCATCCAAAACTTACTAGGATTGACTCTCTTTTTATTTTTAGCAGGAAGAAACCATAGAGTGCTTCATGGAGCGGTTGTTACTACTTGGAAGCTAGGTAGTTCACTTAGTTTAGGAATGTTTATCTTTACTGCTAGACCATATGATTTAAAACTTAACCAACATGAATATGGACACACAGTTCAAAGCTTAATTTTGTGACCACTTTGGTTATTTGTGATTGGCTTACCAAGTCTTATCTGGTGGGGATGTTTTAGTAAGTATAGAGAGAAGCATAACATCAGTTACTATTCATTTTATATTGAAAGCTGGGCTAATAAACTTGGCGAAAAATATAAATAATGGTCCATTAACCCTCCCCCAGGTAGCCCTTAAATTATCTTTGGGTTACCGTGCAAGGGCACTCACGAAAAATACGAGTCAAATATTTTGAATTTCTAGGATTTTAAAAATGTGGAACAAAATGGAACGCAATAATAATAAAAAGAACACGATAAGAGATTGATAATAATTCAAATTATGATTTTGTTAAAGTAGGTCTTATCACAGACTTAAAAGAATTGTTGTTAGTAGTTAATACACCAACTTTTTCTTTTCTAATCTGATTTTGAAAGGAGGTGATAAATACATGGAAATCAATTTAGAAAAATTTAAAAGCAAAGAACTTTTTGTAAGAAAAATGTTAGCTAGTTTTATTGAAAAATTATTTAACTTTTTAGGTTATAACTTAGAACATGATAGAGTTAAAAAAGTTTTATATGCTGAAGATTCATTTAAAAGTAATGATGAAGAGAAAATTAAAAGAGCATATGATGCCTATATCTTTATTGCGTTAAATTCTAAAAATCCTTTAACAAATCAAATCTTAAATACATTTTTCTATATCTATTTTGGCAAAGAAATCGATACTAATGTATCGTTAAGAATTGCTACAAAATTTTTCAACTATGTTGACAAACCAGTTATTGAGTCAGCAGTTGATTTTCACATTGATGTTTTTAATGAAATCGACTGTGCGAGTGATGAGGATAAATTAGTAATTTCCTTAATCTTTTTTAACTATATGTTATTAAAAAACGAAATTCCATCAACTCGTTTTATCTCAAGTGATTTAAGAGAATATTTGGAAAGAAAAAAGGAATACATAAACGATAATAAAGTTTCTTTATATGAGTTCTTTTTTGAATTAATTGTTAACGAAAAGGTACAGGATTTAAGTTACTATCAAAACTTGAGAGAGCTTTCAGTAAAAGAGGTTTATCAAGGCTTGAAAGAAGATGAAGAGTACATTAAGACTAATTTTGAGATTAAGCATCTTTCAATTTTTGGATCTTTTGCTAAAGAAATTAATCGAATTGACTCAGATATCGATTTGTTAGTGGAGATATCATTAGATCTCACGAGCGATGAAAAAAGAAAGAAGATAGGCGAATTTAAGAAACATTATTTTAATAAGTTTAATCGTTTTATTGATGTTAGTGAAATAAGCGAATATTTGAATGATGAATTTATTAAGAAAATACCTTATGTCAAAAAAATATTTTAAAAGGAGGAATTAAAAATGAACAAAGGTTTAAAAAGTTATACAAAGCAAATTAGTTTAACAGTTGGTAATGCTGCTCAAACTAGTATAAATGTAAATAAGAATGATGCTAATTTACATATTTCATTACCATTAATCACAACCGTAGGATTATGTCCTATTGAGACAAGTTTAACCTTTAATTTGCAAGATAAAGATGAAATTGATTTATTTGGCAAAGGATTTAAGTTAAATTTCTTTAATAAAATTACTTTAAGCGGAACTACAATTAATGTAAAGAATAGTGATGGTTCAATTGATACTTATAAAAGTGTTGATGATTATAAAAATAATGAAACTAACCTCGAAGTAAGAAAGATCAAGGATGACAATTATGGTGCTTATCATTATGAAATGAAAGATAAGTATGGTAATTTGACTGAATTCAATAAAAACCAAAATTACCCTAAAACAATCACTTATAAAAATAGGGATAAAGTAACTATTGATTTTGTTGCATCTACAAAATATATCAAAAATGGAAAAGGTGATGAAATTAGATTTACCAAAAATGGTAATGATAATATCACTTTAGTCGAATATGTACATAATAACTCAGTAGTTAATTCAGTTAGCATTGAATATGATAACAAAGGTTATATGTCTAAGCTTACCTATAAGAATAGCAGTACTGTTGTCGCAACTACATCATTAATTTTTAACGATAATGAAATTACTGTTATTGATGATTTAAGTGGTTATAGAATTAAATATTCATTATCTAATAACCGAGTAATTTCTTTTGAAGATGGATATGATTCAAATTTCTCAAACGGACATAAATCACTCATTGAATATTTAGAAAGTTATTCTATTTTAACTAACTACAAAAGTGAAAAATCTTATTCATTTTTTGACAGTGAGAGTTTACCAATTTATGAAATGGATGAAGATGGCAATGTTGTTGAAACTGAATTCGATAATGAAACCAAGAAACTAAAATCAAATAGTGGTTCAATTTCGTTTAAAACTTTGGAAAACTTATTTAATTCAACAGACATTTCTGTTTTTACAAATGATGGTTTACAAATCTCAAAAGTAAGTCAAACTGATGATAAATTTAAAGGAATATTAGGCGATAGTGTTTATAAAGTATCAGGTACAGGAACACTTACTAAAACCATTCCTTTTAATGGATTATCTAGCGATAATACTTTAGCAGTTTTATTTGGAAAGCAATTAACTGAAACAACTGATGATTCTTATGTTGAAGTAACATTATCTGCAGGTGGAATGGATACTGATAAATTCAATAAGAAGAATATTGATAATCAGTTTGAATTAATGACTTTAGGAACTTCATCTGAATATAGCTTCGACCATATTACTTTAACAATTAAACTTGTTGGTAATGCAGAGATTGAACTTGGAGGCATTAAAGTAGCTAATAAAGAATTTGCTTCGTTCTACAATTACGATGGACAAGGCAATGCAAGTGAAATGGGTGGTGGTAGCAAAACTACTAATATGACCTATGGAAGTAATAATTTGCCAAGTAAGTCAATTGGCGTCGATTCAACATATTTTGACTATGAATATGATGATTATGGAAATTTAATAAAAGCAAAAACAGCTTATGGTGCAAAGATTGAAAATACTTATGATACAACTCATAAAGGTAATCTTACTTCCAACAAAGTTACAAATAAAGATGGAACAATGATTCTTGAAACCAAGAAGACATATACAAGTGATGGAAGATTTGTTGCTTCATCTACAGATGAATTAGGAAATGTTACTAAATATGACGAGTACGACGCTTTTGGCAAAATTAAGAAAGTTACAAATGCTTTAGGCACTATTTCTAGATTCAATTACAATG